>Ga0209515_10001657_pt1 | contig 36545 bp, 37 predicted proteins | sample Subgroupgradi54m_FD_187454 | JGI IMG/M metagenome (GOLD analysis project Ga0209515, IMG submission 187454) | Subsurface groundwater microbial communities from S. Glens Falls, New York, USA - GMW60B uncontaminated upgradient, 5.4 m (SPAdes)... ... | reverse complement strand
ATCCTTGTCGTGACCGATCGCACAGACGACCGGCACTGGGAATTCCGCAATCGCGTGCACGACGAGTTCATTGTTGAAGGCCTGTAAACTTTCCAGTGAGCCGCCCCCGCGAATAAGTACAAGTACATCGATCGGTTGCGTCTTGAAATATGCGAGTGCCGTCAAAATATCGCGCACTGCCGCAACCCCTTCAACGCGAGAATTCATAAAGCGCACTTGATAGCCAAATTTGCCGAGATTATTGAGAAAATCATGTATGACCGCTCCGGTCTTTGAGGTGATGAGTCCTATGCGAGTGGGAAATTCGGGAAGCGTACGTTTTTTCTCCACCGCAAACACACCTTCCGCTTCAAGTTTTTTCTTGAGTGCCTCATATGCCTTTTTGAGCGCACCCACACCGGCAAGCTCAAGCGTTTGCGCGCGAAAACTGAAACGTCCCGAAGGTTTATAAACTTCGCTCTTCCCTTCCACAACGACTTCGAGGCCTTCGGTAATTTCAATTCCCGTCAATTCAAAATCACGCGTCCACATAAAGACACTCATCACGCTTTCATCCTGAGGATCTTTGATCGTGAAGTACAGCGCGCTCCCTTGAAACTTACAACTCGTTACCTCACCTTTCACGCGAGCGGAAAAGCGCCAGAGCGCATTATTCACAATATCGAGATAACTGCTCACCGAATACGGAGCGGTTTCTTCGGGAACAAAAGTCGCCGCAGGATGATGTTGTTTATTGATAATATCACTCACGCTCCGCACTTCATCACCCGGGGCACTGCGCGCATGAACGGCAACATGTTGATCGACAATTTCGAGAATTGCCTGACCATATTCGCGATACTTCGCTTCTTTAATGCCTTTGATTGCGGTTAATTCTTCTTTTGTACGCGGAAGCGCTTTCACAATCTCGTCGAGTGCGCTTCCTGGAAGCACGCGAAAGAGCTCGATATTTTTCTTCGCCGCTTCATTGTCCCGCCATGCATATAAGGTTTGCCTGAGATTTGCCATGAGCTTTATTCTAACGCGGATAGCACAATAGAAAAAGCGGGGTGATCACCCCCGCTTTATACTTAACAGTAGACTCCCAAGGAATCTAAGTTGAGCAGTTTGGTATACAAATTCTTTTTGGTGAACCATTCGTCGGGAAGCTCTCCGATAAGCTCAGCCATTTTTGCAAACGACGCATACGGGGGTTTGCTCTCGCCAGTCCAATTCATCCCAAGTGCACTGATTTCCGGCGCCGAAAGCGATCGCTTAAAAAGGGTGCGCGCAATCGTTTCCGCATGGAGCACCATTCCCCTTGAGATTGCAAAGGAAAGCATTTGTTCCTGAGTATCTTTTGCAACCGAGTGTCCAAGCAGTGCAACACTCACATCAAGCGATTCAAAAACTTCCATTTCCATCACCACAAGAAGGTCGATGTTGTGGGGGTGATGTTTAAGTGTTTCTGACACAAGTTCGCGAAACAACTTCTCCGAGGGAATGGAATTCTCTAAACACTGCAACAACAAATCTTGTGCGGAAGCCACTTGCTTCCCCCGTACCGATTCTTGATTCGTCATCACTATTCTCCCATATTCAATAACACGAACAGCCTATATTTCAAACTACCCCACATCAAATTAATGTCAACGTGAAAGTAAAATTTATAAATCTTGTAACGGCCGTTACAAGATTTATAATTCTTTTCATCATGTAATTACCTAAGTTCACCACAGGGGTACTTCGATTTTCCATAACGGGGTATCGTTAAGAAAATCTGCTCGTTCACCTTGGATAATTAGACCACCTATTTAAAAAATAGTCCTGCGGATTGCAAGACTGTTTTATCTTTCATAAAGTAAAATACCCTGATGCAACAATGAATCGACCCAGGGCGGCAATACCGTGACCGAATAGTCCTCCGAATAAGAATGACGCCGAATGAACTCCTCCAAGCCATCCCATCAGAACCAAAAGTGCATTGTTTCGTCTTTCTCCTTCCACATAGAAAAACCGGCAGAACAATAAAATTATTATTGTTATTACTCCAACAACCCAGATCCACTTCCCAAAGAAAAATCCCAAAACAAGACCAAGGAAAAAAGAAATATGCACCCAACGAAGAATCTCTTGCATGACTACCCCCTCTTGAACATTTCTTTTTTGATCTTAACTCAAAATATTTTTATTCACAATCATCCCGTCTGTTTTTTGAAAGAGCATGCGCAAGGCACAATATGTGCATTTTTCTTTTTCGCATTTGCTATTCCAAAATGCAAGATCATGGATCTCGACGGCAACACGTCTCACCTCCGCTTTGAGCGCTTCCACCTCTTCGTCGGTAACAATAAATTTTTCTCGATGGTACTTTCCTTTGTCATCAGGTTCGGTGAAATCGATTTCCCCGGACTGCATCACAAACTTCCCGTTATCATAGGAATCAAGAAGCAGTTTATAGAAAACGAGTTGACGTTTGTAGTTTCCGTCCGAAGATTTTGTGTTTCCTTCGATCACATTGCGTGATTTTGGTTTTGCGGTTTTATAATCCACGACATTCACATGAGGAACTTCATCGAGAAATTCCACTTTATCGAGATTACCCTTAAGGAGCAGTGGGATGATATCATCGCCATACGGAACATCGAGATGAATTCCTCGCACCGGAAATTCACATTGCACATTACTCGTCCATGTCTTGTGGTATTCGCGATAGTAGCCGGGAAGCGACGCGTTTCCTTTTGCAAGCAATTCGGTGAACTCCGATTCCGCAAGCGGCATACGCTCGAGGAAGAAGTGAAAACGTTCAAGCAGAAATTTTTCTCCGGGATCCTTCGCCTCCTCACGCCATTTTCGAAAAAACGCTTCAAGGGTGCTGTGGATGGCAGTGCCATAGAGGGCGAATTTGTCTTGACTTTGGGGTATGCGAATAAGATTCTTAAAAAAATAATGCCACGGACATTCGAGATAATTATTCAGCGCCGAAACCGAAAGACCTTGATCGAGAAAACGTTTACGCAAATAATCACGCTCGACCACTTCGGGGCCGAAATTTGTTTTTGCGGTATGACGCCCGTTGATGTGCACGGGATGGGTGCGTGCGCGTAGGGCAAAAGCGGCAGTCTCAATCATCTCGCGCACACTCGAATCAATCTCGTCGATAAAGCGTGTCGGATGGAGTTCTTTTCCTTCGGAGTTCATACGGGGGTAGGTAATGGTTGCGGTCAAACGCGCCCGTGTGAGTGCGACATAAAAGAGCCGTCGCTCGTCATCATCATTCCCCTTCTCTCCTTCCGAAAGCGGCGAGTCAACCAGTGTAGTTTTAAAATGGGTTACCGAGCGCTTCCCTCCCCAGTGTCCGTCATTGGCACCCACAATAAACACATGATCGAACTCAAGACCTTTTGATTTGTGCGCGGTCATGAGGCGTACTCCGCGCGGCAGTGCGCGCGAAGCGGACTGGACGCGCAGTTCATGCGCTTCGAGTGTATCGAGATATGCCAAAAAATCCGCAAGCTGAAAACGGCGATGACTTTGAACAAGACTCTTCCCAAGATTGATAAATTGTTCCAGTTTTTCGATGCGATCAAGCGAGCCGGGTTGAAAGAGCAAATAGCCGATAAAGTGCGACTCATCTTCGGAAAGCACGGTATCGAGTGTTTCAAGGAGACTCTTCGCGCGTGCGAGACTTGCCCATTGATGGAGCTTGTGTGCAAGCGTTGTGACTTTTTCGATCTTGGAAACGCCTGCCAATGCGAGTGCGGTGGGATCATCCAATAAACGTGCAAGCGAAAGACGATGATCGTTCGCATACGCAATAATACGAAACGCATCAATCGGATGAATTCCCAAATAGGGCAAATAAAGCACGGGGGCGAGTGCCTCATCGGAGCCGGGAGCATTGATCGCCTGAAGCAGAAGTACCAACGAAGCGATATCATCATCAGTCAACAGATGTGTTTCCGAAAGAACGGTAAACGGCAAAGGAACTTTTTCAAATAATTGAATCAAGGGCGGTGCATCATTATTGTTGCGATAAAAGACTGCGATTTCATTGGGGTCCACTCCGCTTTCGATAAGTTCTTTAATGCGATCAACGACAAAAAGCTGTTCGGTCATCTGGTCGGGAAATTCCGCGACATGAATTTTTTCCCCTCCTCCATGAGTGGCTTTCAATTCTTTGCGTAACGCCTTATCTCCTCCCGCGTGTAAAATCAGACTATGCGCCGCATCAAGAATTTCTTGTTTCGAGCGATAATTCTCTTCGAGTGAAATAAGTATTGCCTCGGGAAATTTACCTTGAAAATATAAAAAATTTGCCAAATTAGCACCTTGGAAACGATAGATCGCCTGCTTCTCATCACCCACAATAAAAAGATTCGGTGATTCATGAAAACTTGAAAGAAGTTCGAGAATGCGATTTTGCGCATTGTTGGTGTCCTGATGTTCATCCGCGAGAATATATTGATACTGCTCTTGAAGGATAAGACGGAAATTTTCATCGCACTCAAGGGCCCTCACCGCTTCAACGATCATGTCGTCATAATCATAGCGTTTCCGTTGAGCGAGTTCCGCTTGGTAACCCCCATACAAGAGCGCAAGTTCTTTATTCTTGGCGATCGATTCTTCGATTTTTTTATACTCGCCTTTCATCTTGCCTTTATGCGCGCCTTTTTCATGATAGAGATCGGGTTGTGCAAGAAGTATCTCGGCTTCCTTATCGCAAATTTTTTGAAATTCCTCTTGACTCACCCCCTCGCGTTTCAGCGTCTGAATCGCGTGCAGGACTTTAGTCACATAGTAACTCGGATCTCCGTACGGACGTAAGAGTTCATGTTTCCCCGTATCAAGCAACGTGGCGATGATTTCTACTTGATCCGCATCGGTAACCGGAAGTCCTCCCACAATGCGCGGAAAGCGCTCGGGATATTGCGCGATCAATTCATTGCAGAAACTATGAAACGTCGTAATGGTGATTTTATATGCACGCGTGCCCATCATTTTCACCAAACGCTTGCGCATGGCATAGGCCCCCGCCTCAGTAAAGGTAAGCGCGAGAATATTTTCCGGTTGTGTGTCGGTCTTTAAAAGAATATTTGCGATCCGTAAAGTGAGGATTTGCGTCTTTCCCGTTCCCGGCCCCGCGATCACCATCACGGGACCTTCGATGGCATCCACCGCTTTGCGTTGGGGAGGGTTGAGGGCTTGATAGGCGTACTCAAATTCAGGTGTTGTGGGCATAAATGAGATTATAGCACGAGAGCCAAGGGCGGATGCGTCACCTGTTCATCATAAAAAATACCCCAAAAAAAGGGGTATTGAGTTTCTCAGAAAATTGGGTCTCCGAGAAACCGTCTACGTGTTGGTAAGAAAATGGAGTGTCTCATAAAGCGTCTGCCGCTCATCACGCATTGCAATACCGACAAGATCGAGAATGATGTGTATATCGGTAGTGGCGGCACTTTCTTCATTTTTATTAATGGGAATGCGCTCTTTCCTCTGAAAAAGTTTTTTCCGGTAATCAATGTTAATTATCGGGTCGTTGTAGACATTCGCAAGCGTACGCATTCGTGCACCAGGAAACAATTCGGGGTACAGAAGTACGCGATGACGCACAATTGCAAGCGCATATCTCGTGAGAATTTCTTTAAAACCCGCATCGCCGATACCGCTTACATGAGAACGTTCAAGTAATTCCTTCGCCTTTTTTTTAATTTCTTTTCCCCATACTACATACGTCTCAATTGGGGCAGTTCCGGGAAAGTGACATCCTTTTGAGTAGGTGATGTACGGAGGGAGATGAAAATGATAAATGGGAATGTGATGCTGAGGAAAATATTCATCAAAAACAAGCGGGGCAAGCGCACACTGATGCGGCTCAAAAATCACACGGTCGATTTCTTGTATGATTACCGCAAGGTCTTTGGGGTAAACATCGGGGGTGAATGTATTCGTTAAATTCTCAAGAAGAGGATCGTCGGACATTATGGTACTCCATTGTGTTGAAGTGCATTTCTTCCCCTATTATTCATCCGAACGTATCCTTGTCAACAAAAAAAGATGGGGGAGAAAATTATCGTTTATGCATATGTCTTTTTAAAATCCCTTGGAGGAGTTGTTGATGGCCGAGCGAGAGTCCGATACAGCTTACGTGTTCGGTATATTTTTTCTCTCCATAGCTTTCAAGCAACATACCGAAAAGTTCTTCAAAAAATGACTCGCTCACGCTTTGCACATCGGAAAAATCAAAAAGAACCTTTTCTCCCAAAACTTTTCCACGCAACGCGCGCGCAAGCTCGGAAGAAGAAAGGTGTTGGCTATAATCCGAAAGTTTAATGATCGATTGACTCACTCCTTCAGTATAGCGAACCTATCCCCTTGAGGATAGCTACGCAAAATTGAGTATAAAATTATTCACATTTAGGTGTGTCAACTGACTTTAACCTGAAAGTTATACATCCCCATCCCGCATACTCCCTGCACTTTATCTCCAGATTTTGGGATACCCAAATCAATTACTTCTTCACCGGTCGATTGCAATATTTTTTGAAAACCAACGGAACGAATCACGAGTGATGCTGAACAATCATACGTACCATCGGTCTTTACAACCAACTTGGTGGGTAATCCCCCTTTTATTTCCATGACGCGCGGAGAGTATCCTCCTTTCGCAATTACGGTCACATACTGTACACCATCCCTCATTTCGACATTCCGTGACTGTGCCACTTCATCACTCGAAGATGTTGTCCCGCCAAAGACAAAGTATAGGGTTCCTCCAACGAGGATAATACTGATAATAAGAGATATGATTATATTTTTTTGCATAAATTAACTCATACGATTACATATTAAATAAAGGGTCAATAATACCAAGTCCGGCAAGGCCCGCGAGAAGCGCAAATGCTCCAAGGCCGATTACCAAAATACCCGCAGATTTAAAGAAAAGAGATGCATGTTTTGATTGAGCAAATGAGGCAGAACCGAATGAGAGCAGTGCGAGCATTGGCAATGTACCGAGCGCAAATGCTCCCATAATCAAAAATCCCAAAAGAAACGAGCCACTCGAAAGTGCCGCGACTTGCATTGCTTGTGTGAATCCGCAAGGCAAGAAGAAAGTACCAACACCGATAAGAAGCGGTGCAATTGTTTTGTGCTCAACTTTACGGAAAAAGTTAAATATCCCTGAAGGTAACGCAACCATACTTTTCTCAAATATTCCGACCAAATTAAGTCCGAGCACAATCATCACGATTGATGTAATAACTCCAAGTATTGCAGTGATAGTAAAACTAATACCAATTGCACTTCCAATAGCACCGAGAACCCCACCGAGTACGGCAAAACTGATAAGGCGACCCCCATGAAAAAGCATCATTGGCTTTACGTCACTTATTTCATCTTGAGACACCGTTGCAGAAAGAGAAAGAACAAGTCCTCCAACTACTGCGAGGCAACTTGAAACAGAAGCAACGAGACCGATAATAAAGCTGGTAACTGGTGTGACTATTCCACCTAAACCAAAATTTAATACTCCTGACTTTTGTACAATGAAAAATATAGCGAGAAGACCTAAGCCGATAGGCAAAGCTTGCCAAATGAGATTATTGTCTTTCTTCTCTTTAGTTTTCTTCTCAACTGAAAGTGAGTAACCGTTGCGCTTTATTTTTTCAGTTAGTATCTCAGCAAGTTTGTGTTGACTCTCATCAAGAGTGGTCTCAATTGAGACGATCTCATGCTTCAAATCAACTTGTGTTTTCTTGATACCAATTTGTTCACTTAAAGTGTCTTCAATGAATATTTTACATGACGAGCAATGAGTCCCCGTGACATGAAATGTATAATTTTTTGTGTTCATAAAATTTACTTACTCATATAATTTAGAGTTAATTTTTTATAATCTCTTTGCCTTAATACGAAGCGAATTTGATACCACCGACACCGACGACATTGCCATTGCAAAACCAGCAAAGACGGGATTCAAGAGCCACCCGAATATCGGATACAACACTCCGGCCGCAAGAGGAATGCCAACGATGTTATAGATAAACGCCCAGAAGAGATTCTGTTTGATACCCCTCATTGTGATCTTGGAAAGTCTGATAGCTTTCACCAGTTTTGAAATATCGCCTCCAAGGAGAGTAATACCTGCTGATTCAATGGCAACATCTGTCCCAGTACTCATCGCGATGCCCACATCCGCTTGAGCGAGCGCAGGGGCATCGTTCACCCCGTCACCCGCCATGGCAACTATTCGGCCCTGTAGCTGTAGTGTTCGTATCTTTTCAAGTTTGTCTTGCGGTAATACATGTGCCACCACATCATCAATTCCAACAAGCGATGCAATATACTTAGCTGTTTTTTCGTCATCACCGGTGAGCATCACGACTCGGATTCCAAGCTTATGGAGGTCGGCAATAGCCTGCCTTGATTCCTCTTTTATCTCATCAGCGACCATGACAAAACCGAGTACTTTTTCTTTTGTTGCAAGAATAACCGGTGTCTTACCTTGTGAGGTAAACTCGTTTAACTTTGTATTATCAAAAGCAAGTTTGAGGTCACTCATGAGTTTTGCATTACCTACAAAGTATTCCGTTTCTTCGATTAATCCCCTGAGTCCTTTGCCTTGTATTCCTTCAAAATTTGAAATGTCATGTATCGTAATATTCTTTTCTTGTGCATAGTTTACAATTGCGTGTGCAATGGGATGCTCTGATTTTTTCTCAAGCGAGGCGAGAATAGACACCAACTCCTCATCCTTTAGATTTGAGAGATTTTGTATATCAACGAGCGTTGGCTTGCCCTTGGTGATCGTGCCTGTTTTATCAACAACGACTGTATTAACTTTATGAAGTTTTTCGAGCGTCGTGGCATCTTTAATAAGAATGCCCTCCTTCGCTCCTTTACCGACCCCAACAATTATTGCCGTTGGTGTAGCAAGGCCGAGGGCGCACGGGCACGCAATAACGAGAATACCCACAAACGAGACAAGGCCGAATGAAAGCGCTTGAGAAAATCCTAGATACTGAGACCCAACGACCAACCATGCACCAAGAGTGAGGAAAGCGATTACTAAAACAATTGGCACAAAGACTGCTGATAGTTTGTCTGCAAGTGCCTGAATCGGGGCTTTACTTCCCTGAGCGTCCTCGACCATCTTAATGATCTGGGCGAGTAGTGTTTCTGACCCAACCTTTGTGGCGCTGAATGTAAACGAGCCACTGGTGTTGAGCGTTCCTGATATAATACTGTCATCAATCTTTTTCTGTACAGGCATCGACTCACCGGTGACCATGGACTCATCGACGAAAGAACTTCCATCAGTTATCACTCCATCCACAGGAATTTTTGCACCGGGTTTAACAATTATTAGATCACCATGCATAACATCATTCACAGAAATCTCCACTTCTTTTCCATCACGAGTTACTAAAGCAGTCTTAGCCTGAAGATTGAGAAGTTTTTCAATGGCATCCCCAGTCTTAATTTTTGATTGTGCCTCAAGATACTTACCAAGGGTGATAAAGGTAATAACGACGATTGTCACATCGTAGTACTGGTACTCAACATTAATAAAAGGACGGAGAAGATCCTCCAAAGCGCTTACCGTAAAGCTATAGAGAAAGGCCGCAGTAGTCCCAATGCCGATGAGCGTATCCATATTTGCCTTGCCATAGCGGAGAAATCGATAAAAACCAAGTAAATAGGGTTTACCAATCACAAACAAGATATAAGTGGCGAGAATTGGAAACAGGTGATGAAAAAATTCCTTGAGTGTATGGCTCATCAGAGATACGATGCTATATTCGGCGAGTATGTCCCAACCCATGACGAAAGCGGCGAAAATGGCGATAGGAATAGCCGAGAACAGTTTTGTTCTCATGTCAGCCACTTCCGCGAGCTTTTCTTTCTTGGATTGATTCAAACCTAAATGAGCCGCGTGTTCACTTGGAGACATGCCCATCTCCTCCGCTGTTTGTTCGGGATGATAGGCGTGTGTGGCTACTACGAGTGAGTATCCCAATGGCTCAATCTTTTTTGAAAGCGCTTCCGGATTTGTTTTTGCAGGATCGAAAGAAACCTTGGCCATCTCGGTGCCGTAATTCACTTCTACAGACTGCACACCCTCGACTCCCTTGAAAGTCTTTTCGATGGTTGATGAACATGACGCGCAGTGCATGCCTCTCACTTTATAGCTTTGGCTATGAATACTATTGGACATATTATTTTCTCTTCAGCTTATACACCTTTATAATCTCCGCTTTCGCCTTGGCCGTTTGTCCGGTTTGCATTTGATGGTGCACACAGTGATCCAAGTGATTTTCAAGAAGTAAATCCTCAACATTGGAGAGCCCCTGTTTCACCGCCGAAGTTTGTGTGATGACATCAATGCAATACGTATCGTTCTCGATCATTTTCTGCAACCCCCTCACCTGTCCCTCAAGTAATTTAAGGCGACGAACAACATTGGCTTTATTTTTGTCATCCATGTATTTCATCTAAACAAGTATACCCCCTAGGGGGTATATGTCAATCTTCCGACCCGCAAACAAAAATCCGCCCCATGGCAGATTTTTCCGATGCAGTTTTTTTATGTTGTGGTCAGGAGTCACTAAGTCTTTTATTTCGCTTCGCTCATAAAAGCCTAAGTGCTCACGACCCTAGCTCGCGGTTTCTCGGAGTGCCACAAGAACACTTCCATTTTTCCAAGCGGAGTACCGCTAAGAAAAATTTGGTCGCTCGAAACATCGCTGTGCTTTCCACAAGCTAAAACCCTCCAGCAGTGGAGGGTTTTTTAACGCTTGTGGACCTATGGAGATTCGAACTCCAGACCTTCGCATTGCAAATGCGCTGCTCTACCAACTGAGCTATAGGCCCAAAATTTTAAAATTATCTCCTACTGGGCCTACCAAAACAGCTATCGACCCAGAGGTAAATTTTCAAAATCGGACAAAAAACATCATAGCATATCCGCCGTAAAGTGCAAAAAAAATAAAAACTCTGTATAATCCTGAAGATCAAGGGCCATTAGCTCATCTGGTAGAGCGCATCCATGGCATGGATGAGGTGAGCGGTTCAAGTCCGCTATGGTCCACCGACGAGTCCCCGAGGAGGCGGACTTGAAAGGGCTTTCGATGACGAGGCTCTGAGAGTCCGAAAACCACCCGCCACGGTAGGTGGGAAGTTCGCCATGTTCCACAACGAGAGTCTCTTCGAAACAGTGGAACTTTGTTATTTCCGCAGTGCCAATGTGACAATATGATCGAGAAATTCGGGGATTTCTGCGCCGCCGGCTTTGAGGGCTTTTGGGAGAAGTGAGTGCTCGGTCAGTCCCGGGAGCGTATTGATTTCGAGTGTGTAAATTTCTCCTTTTGGTGAGATAATAAAATCGGTACGCGAATAATGACGGGCACCGATTGCCTTGTGTGCCACAATGGAAAGATCGCGCAGTTCGACGTGGGTCATAAGAGGAAATCTTCCGGGGCAGATTTCTTCGGATTCACCGTTATATTTGGCTTCATAGTCAAAAAATTCTCTCGAGACGGCAGGGACAATTTCGATCGGATAAAGAACAAAATGCTCCCCCGTGATACCGGTATCAACGACACAGCAAGTCGCTTCTTTTCCCTCGATAAATTCTTCGACCAATACTTCGCCGAATTTTCGCGCGAGGGTGATTGCATTCTTGAGCTCATCAAAAGTCCGAGCGATTTTTACCCCCACTGACGACCCGCCCGAGACGGGTTTTACAATAAGCGGAAGATGGCGATTGCGAAAGAGATGAAATGCCGCGTCATTGATATCGTCGTCCATGCCGATAATATCGCCCTTGGGGGTCCGCAGCCCCGCTTCGGCAAATCGCTCTTTCGCCAAACCTTTATGCATACCCACTGCGGAAGCAACCGTTCCGGAGCCCGTATAGGGAATGCCGAACGATTCGAAAAGTTGTTGCACTTTCCCATCTTCGCCGAACGTGCCGTGAAGCGCATTCCATGCGACATCAATATGATGCGCAATGGTTCCGAGATCGGTACGAATGCCGTTCATATACCACTCCCCACGCGTGGAAAGCAAAATATCGATAGGAATATATTTTTCTTTGTTGAGATTTCGAAGCACCGTCTCCCCTGTTTTCAATGAAACGGGATATTCGGAAGATGGCCCTCCGCGCACTACTCCAACGCGTAGCTTTGACATAGAGATATTATAACGCATCTCCCCCAAAACGGGTACATATTCGTTTGCACAACTCCACAATGAAACAAGTGTGACAAGGTAAAATTGGTGAAATAAAAAGAGAAAATAAAAAATTATAAATCTTGTAACGGCCGTTACAAGATTTATAATTTTTTATAGGTCTATTTGAGTTCTCCTTTCGATCTATTTTTAATCCTAATTTTTTAGGGCTATTTTTTTTAGGTTTACTTTTTTGAAGTTTTTGAAGAGGGGAGTTTTTCACGAAGTTGCCGATGATAGGCGACGGCAAAGCGATGTGACTCGGCGTTTGCAATGAGAATGCCTCTTTTGTAGGACTCGATAATTTCCTTGTTACCGATCATACCCTTCGGCTTATGGCGCTCATCTTTGACCACACTCACCACATGAGCACTCAGTGCAAATTCTTTAAGAAGACGAAGTGCAACACGGCGCTGTGCCACTCCCCCGTCAATCACGAGTAAATCGGCTTTTGGCCATTCATGGTGTGTAAATCTCCGTCGCAACACTTCTTCGAGATGCAGTGTATCGTTCACTTTTTCGGCATCAATACGAATTTTAAATTTGCGATAGGTGGATTTTTGCGGGCGATCATCTTCCACAACAACCATCACGCCAACCGTATATTTGCCCGAGATGTGTGCAACATCATACGCTTCAATACGAAAACCTGAAGCGCGAGCGCGTGAAGAAGATTGCGAGGCGAGGCGGATTTCTTCGCTAATAAGTGAAACATCTTTGATGTGCGTGAGTCCAAAAATTGCTCGCTTGCACTCCCCCGCTTTTTCAAATTCCAAGTTCTTTGCATGAAGATGCATCTCGCGTGTAAGGCGCTTTAGAATAAGCTTTTTCTTTCCTTCAAAAAATTCCTTGATATTGCGGATTTCCTCACCATATTCCTTTGCGGAAATTTCTCCTACGCAGACACCCGGACAGAGCCCAATTTGGCGATTGAAACAAGGCTTGCCTTGCAGTGGCGCGCACGTATCCCGAAATGGAAAAATCTTGCGAATAATTTTTAATGCCTCACTAAGATTCGTACCTTGCGGGAAAGGTCCAAAAATATATTTATAGAGTGCTTTGGTGTCAGGAGTTCCCGCAAGCATCGTACGCTCACGAATGGTGAGTACGCGCGGAAATTCTTCGTCGGTAATGACGACATAATTAAAACTTTTGTTGTCTTTTTCTTTGGTGTTGTAATACGGCTGATGTTTCTTGATGAGACTTGCCTCAAGAATAACCGCTTCAAGCACCGAGTCGGTTGCCGTATAGGTAATAGTATTTGCCAATGCCACCATGTCGAGGATGTGTTTTCCTCTGGTATGCAAAAGATCGTTTGCAAAGTAGCTCCGCACGCGATCACGGAGCGAAGTCGCCTTGCCGATGTAAAGAATTTTTTTCTTTACATCGAGAAAGTGATAGACACCGGGTGTATCCGGAAGCGTTAATTGTTGTGCATCTTGATATTTCATAAGATTTTCCGTAGAGTACGTGGAGATGTATCGATTCTACGCGAAAGAGTATGCTTTCGCAAAAAGGAGCTGTTCATGACTAATGTGCTCACGCTGTATCCTGGTAAAGAAAAACTGAATGCGTACATTGCCCTCAAAATGCGAGAACACGGTGCTGACGCGATCTGCGAAAGCAATGAACCCCCGGTTGTTATTTTCGCCCGTCTCCTTAATTGCTTCTTCCGCGTACTCCGGAAAGAAGCAATTAAAGTGAGGTTTAACGATGAACAACACACTGAATTTGCGAGTATGACCTTCCTCAACTTCAATATTCTTGAATCCCTGCTCCCCAAATACGCAAGAGAGGCATATCCTCCGTCGATTGCCCTTGTACTTTCGGATATCTATGGATTCTTGGATCACATGAATCTGACGCTTAGTCCTCCCCCGAACTTGATTCCTTGAAAGACCGAAGTAACACGTCCTCATAAGACGTGTTTTTTGTTGAGCTTACGAGGCCCGACCTCATAAATATTGACAGATGGGTAGAAAATATGGTACAAAAGATACAGGCAAAACCTGTAGTTTAACTTAACCAAGGAGTAGGAAATGGGTATTATTTCTGATACGGAACTGCGTTTTCCCAGCATGTTTCGTCTTCCTCGGGGCGCTGAGCCTCTCAACCAACGCATGGCGTCCGAGATCGAAAAAGCACTTATGGGACGATTTAAGAAAAAAGAAGTCGTAATGATGTTTGCCAACGAGCAGGAGCGCGAAATAATCATTCATTTTTTTCTCGAGCGCTTGCTTTACGCATTTCGCACCGAACAACTGAAGTCAAACCCGAGCTTTAAAGGGCTGAAGTCATGGGAACTGGCAACGCTTGATGAGACTGTAATATATAAAGCAAATCGAGCTTTCGGTTTTAAACCTTCTTACAATGCAGACCGTATTGTTGAAAAAATCCTTGAGGCCTACCAGACAGAAGGATATACAATTCGTGAGTCTTAAAACGATTCAATTCCAAACGGAAACCTTACAAGGTTCTCCGTTATTTTTTACGCAAAATTTTCTTGAGATAAAATCCCGTGTGCGATTTTGCATTATTGGCCACCTCTTCGGGTGTCCCCTTTGCCACCAGCTGCCCTCCCCCGTTTCCCCCTTCGGGACCGATATCAATAATATAATCCGCAGACTTGATAATATCGAGGTTGTGCTCAATCAAGAGCACTGAGTTGCCGCGATCGACAAGCATTTGAAGGATATCGACAAGTTTTTGCACATCCGCATAGTGGAGTCCAATAGTTGGCTCATCTAAAAGATAAATGGTGCGTTGCTGAAGCGGGCGATACAGCTCTGAGGCAATCTTTACGCGCTGTGCTTCCCCGCCGGAGAGTGTGGTGGCCGATTGTCCCAGTTCAAGATAGCCAAGACCGACATCGCTTAAGCTCTTGAGTCGATCGGAAATTGCGGGAATATCTTTAAAGAACTCGCACGCTTCCTCGACGGTCATTTTCAAAATATCGTAAATGCTTTTCTTTTTAAATTTGACTTCCAAGGTTTCTTTTTGAAAACGCTTTCCTTGGCAGACATCGCAGAGCACATATACCGTGGGAAGAAAGTGCATCTCCACCGCGATCATGCCGTTGCCTTCACATGCCTCACAACGACCGCCTTTTACATTAAAAGAGAAGCGCGACGCTTTCCATCCGCGCACGCGCGCTTCTTCCGTTTCCGCAAAAAGATCGCGGACAAATGTCCATGCGCCAGTATATGTCGCGGGATTCGAACGGGGCGTACGTCCGATGGGCGATTGATCGATCAAGATAGAGCGATGCAAATATTCCGTGCCGGTAAAACTTGTGCAATTATAGACTTTTGCCGAACGATATTTGCGCTCAAAACGCGTTTGGAGATTTTTGTAGACCAACTCATAGAGAAAAGTTGATTTTCCCGAGCCGGAAACACCGGTTACTGCGACCAATTTCCCAAGCGGAATGTCGACGTTCATATTCGTAATATTGAATGCCTTGCCACCCGCAATGGAAAGTTTCCCTTTGTCCTTATCGCGTCGCTTTTCCGGAACGGGAATTTTCGCATCCCCGCGAAGGTAATCAAGCGTGAGTGATTTCTTTTTCTTATCAAGAATGAGGTCTTCAAGATAGCCCGAAACGACCACATGCCCTCCATGCACGCCGGCACCCGGGCCGATGTCGATGAGATAATCCGATGCGAAGATGGTATCTTCGTCATGCTCGACAATGATAATTGTGTTGCCGATATCACAAAGATCGCGCAGAGTTTTGATCAAACGGTCATTGTCCTTCTGATGCAATCCGATCGTGGGTTCATCGAGGACATAGAGCGCACCCACCAAGCGTGAACCGAGCTGCGAGGCAAGACGAATGCGCTGCGCCTCACCTCCGGAGAGCGTATTAGCGCGACGACCAAGCGTAAGATAGCCAATGCCGACATTCAGCATAAATTTTAAGCGATTTTGAATTTCCTTGATCACGACGGAAGAAATTTGTTTTTCGGTTGGTGAAAGCGGCAGCGTTTCAAAGAAAAGACTCGCCTCCTCGATCGACATATTTGTGACATCAACAATATTCACCCCTTGCGAAGAAAAATTATTAGACAACACATTTTTCTTTTTGGAGGGGACTGTCCCCTTTTTTTCTTGTTTTGCGTGGTCTAATGATGCACCGATTTTTACGTGAAGCGCTTCTTCACGGAGACGTGCGCCATGGCACGTCTCACATGTATCGTCTCCAAAAAAATGTTTCGTACCCAAACCATTACAACTCGAACATGCACCAGCAGGAGAATTAAATGAAAAGAGACGCGGTTCGACTTCGGGATATGAAAAGCCGTCATCCGGACAGGCGAATTTTGCAGACATAAGCGTATCTTCTTCGCCGATTACCAAGCGCACGAGACCCTCGGTTTCCTCAAGTGCACGCTCCACCGCTTCCGCAAGACGTTCCCTAACTCCCTTTGCATTATCACTGAACTCAGAGACAAAAAACTCATCGACCATAATATCGATGTCGTGTTTTTTTGTTTTGGTGAGCTCAATGCGATCGCGGAGATTTTTCACTTTGCCATCAATACGCACCTTGGAATATCCCTTTGAAAGAAAATCATAAAGCAACTGATAGTACTCCCCCTTGCGGCCACGAATCACCGGCGCATAAATTCCCACTTTTAAATTTGAATACGCCACACCCATGACTACATCCTTCGCTTCATGCTTGCCGATTTCATCGACCCGCTCAAGCACAAAATTCATAATCTCCTCATTGGTGAGGCGTTTGATGGGCTTTCCACAAGTAAGACAATGAGGGATACCGATACGCGCAAAAAGCACACGGAGGTAGTCATTGATCTCGGTGATCGTTGCTACCGTCGAACGAGGATTTGAGGAATGCGATTTTTGGTCAATCGAGATTGCCGGCGAAAGACCGACGATCTCATCCACATCTGGCTTCTGCATGGTATTTAAAAATTGCCGTGCATATGCGGAAAGCGACTCCACATAGCGGCGCTGTCCTTCGGCAAAAATAGTATCAAAAGCAAGCGAAGATTTTCCGGAACCGGAAAGTCCCGTGAATACCACCATCTTATTGCGTGGCATCTCTACGGTAATATTTTTGAGATTATGTGTTCGTGCACCCTTGACGATAATGAGGTCAAGTCCTTTTGATTGATGTTCTTTGGCAGCCATAAGCAGGGCGATAGTACCACATTTTTTTCAAAAATCAAAACTCAATCCATGTCGCCTCTGAAAGTATAATTTTTTAGACCACTCCTTCGGCAAGCATGGCATCGGCAACACGAATAAATCCTCCAATATTCGCACCTTTCACATAATCAACGCCCTTTGTTTTTTTTCCATAGGTAACACATGTCTGATGAATATTGGTCATAATCGCTTTTAATTTGGTATCGACTTCGTTTTCCGTCCAAAAAAGTCGGAGACTATCCTGAGACATTTCCAAGCCACTTACCGCAACACCACCGGCATTTGAGGCTTTTCCAGGTGCAAAAAGAATTTCGGAATCCTGAAATAATTTGGTGGCCGAAAGCGTGGTCGGCATATTTGCACCCTCAATCACTGCAATGGTTTTTTGTGCAATGATTTTCTTTGCATCATCCGCATCCAATTCGTTTTGTGTTGCACAAGGGAAAACAAGATCGGCAGATTCACCCCACGGCCTCGCCCCCTCATGATAAGTCGCGTGATATTTATCCGCATATGCTTTGATACGTCCGCGTTTTTCATTTTTAAGTTCTTTCACGAATGCCAGTTTCTCTTCGGTGATGCCCCCCTTATCGTAAATATATCCATCGGAATCCGACAATGTCACAACTTTTGCCCCGAGTCGCAAAGCTTTTTCCGCAACTCCTTGTGCGACATTGCCTGAGCCGGAAATCACCACGCGCTTCCCAGCAAAAGTTTCATCTTTTGTTTTGAGCATTGCTTCGGCAAAATAGACAGCCCCATATCCGGTAGCTTCAGGACGTAAAAGACTCCCGCCCCATCCTGTACCTTTGCCCGTAAGCATTCCGGTAAATTCATTTGCAATACGCTTATATTGCCCAAAGAGAAAACCGATTTCACGAGCACCGACACCAATATCCCCCGCAGGAACATCGACATCGGCACCGACATGCCGAAAAAGCTCCGTCATGAATGATTGGCAGAAACGCATCACCTCTTGATCGGAGCGACCCTTGGGGTCAAAGTTTGATCCGCCCTTTCCGCCGCCAAGCGGAAGCGTAGTTAAGGAATTTTTAAATATTTGTTCAAAGCCGAGAAATTTCAGAATCGAAAGATTGACGCTCGGATGAAAGCGGAGCCCTCCTTTGTAAGGGCCGATCGCGCTTGAAAATTGGACGCGATATCCGCGGTGCACCTCTACCTCACCCTTATCATTCACCCATGGTATGCGAAATGATATGACACGCTCGGGCTCAACGAGCCGTTCAAAAATTTTTGCTTTTTTATATTGGGAGTGTTCCTCGACATAAGGAATGATCGTCTCGGCAATTTCCCGCACCGCTTGATGGAACTCGAGTTCATAAGGATTCATTGCTTCCACTTGCTGCATAAATGATTCTTTTTCTTTGGTGTACGTAGACATGGTGAATCTTATTAGCTGTTTCCTTTTCAGCTTCGTGGGTGCACAATCATCTTTTTTATTTCTTCAACAATCTCATCAAGCGTATAATTTGCTTTGATGAAAAACTGGTCCGCACCGGCATGAAGTGCACGGTCAATATCTTCGCGCTGACCAAAGTTTGAAAGCATGGCAACACGCGTTTTTGCAAACAATGGATTGCTGCGAAGACGTTTCAATACTTCAAAACCATCAATTCCGGGAAGAAGAATGTCGAGCAAGATAATATCCGGATTCTCTCGCTCAGCAACCGCAATCCCCTGTTCGCCATCGACTGCAGTTACGACTTGTAAATGTTCTTTACTCAGTTTTTGAATTGCGAGATCGCGGAGGAACTTATCGTCTTCGATAATAAGAATTTTTGTGGTAAGCAGTTGGGATGTTACCGCAGGTGTGCCTTTTGTATCTTTTTTTTGAGGAGCGGTATTCGAACCCAGTTGTTTTTGAATTTTCAATACCAGTGCATCAACATCAAAGGTTGTCTTCACAAAGTAATCATTAATACCCAATTTCAGCGCACGGCCGATTTCCACAAGATCACCACTGTGCGATCCGATAATGACGGGCATCTGCGCAATCCGAGGATCAGGATTGCCGCGAATCGATTCAAGGAGCGCAAAACCGTCAATCGCAGTCATTCCCACATCAAGAAGAAGCAATTCCGGATGCACGCGCCGCAGTTCGGCAAGTGCCTGCGTTTCATCGGTAACGATCAGTATTTCATAGCCGAGCGTACGCAAGCGTTCCGCAAGTACTCCGACAATCGACTGATCATCTTCAACAATTAAAACTTTTTTAGTATAAACTCCGGCCATATGATAGATAGCAGTATAACACAGCTCACACTACGAAGAGAATGGGAGCAATACATGAAATGTTGTCCCCTTATTTAAGACACTTTCAAACCAGATCTTTCCCCCATGCCGCTTCACCACGCTTTGGGCAATAAAAAGTCCGAGCCCGGAACCGTCAGTTTGAGTACGCACCGCATTTTGCGCTCGGAAAAATCGAGAGAAAATTTTGTCTTTTTCTGATTCAGGAATACCAATTCCGCTATCCTTGACCCAAAAATGGATATCCTGCCCTTCTTGGAGAACACCGACCGAAACAACACTGTCCGCAGGAGTATATTTGATCGCATTATCAATAAGATTTTGAAGCACCTCACGCATTTTATCTGGATCAATTTTTATCTTTGGTGCAAGCTTGGGCGGTGCGGTGAATTCAACGCGAATTTTCTTTTGCGTGGCGATGGGAAGCAAACTGCGAATCATGTCTTCCACAAGCTCTTCAAATTGTATGGGGACAAAATTATATTTCAATTTTCCCGACTCAAGACGATCAACGGCAAGCATGTCATTGATAAGCATGATCATGCGCTCGTTCGACTCAAAACCTTTTCCCAACAAGTCTTTCTGCTCGGGAGTGATCTTGCCCACATCTTCATCGAGCAAAAGCTTGAGCGTCCACTTGATCGCCGAAAGCGGGGTACGGAGCTGGTGTGCAACCACGGAAATAATCTCCGATTTCATCTTATCAAGCTGGGTTAATTTTTCATTTGCACCCGAAAGTTCAAGATCGCGCCGTACCAACAGTTTCGCACTTTTATCAAATTCATTGGTCAGCTCTTCAAGGCGGCGGACATGATTTTCTTCTTTCTGGATTTGCTCAAGCAGCAAGACATCACGAGCAATCATCAGACGTGCAATATAACCGCCAAAAAATCCCGCAATCAAATAGGTAAGGAAAATAATCCCGCCCTCGGTGAGCGCCAATGAAACTTCTTTGCTCAGCACTATCGGATTCCCCAAGAGGAGCGAAGCGAGTATGCCCGAGTGAACAATAATCGAGAGGAAGACGAGCGTACCGGAAATGAGTGCCACCGTAATTGCACCGCGAAAACTGAAAAGAATCATTGATACGATAATCGGTATGAAGAAAAACGAATGCCCCACACTCTCCACACCGCCACCCGTATAGAGAATAATAATAAAGAGGAAAAGCAGATCGACGCCAACTTGCCCCATGTTGAAAAGATCAATACGCTCGGGAGTGAGTGCGGAAGGTGATGCATGGCGGAGATAGAGATAAAAAACAAGATTAAGGCATAAGACCGTAATCAACGCGCTCGCCAATATAAAGGTTGTTCCCGGAGAAGTATCTTTCAGTACAAGTCCGAGAAAAAAAGCGAGTAAGGAATAATACCAACGTGCATCAATAATCCACCCCGTTGATTGGAGACGTGTGACTGCATGATGTGCTTCGGCGGTGAAATGCATAGGACTGTGCTAATGGTACGCGATAATTGCGCTATTCGGCAAGTGCCCAGATAAGCAAGGAACCGTTATGAAAAGGCATCCGCGTGCCGATTTGCCCTCCGATTTGCGCATAATTATAAAATCCCGCCATCGGAACATCGCGACCGAAGACTTTTTGAATGATCGCTATTTCTTCATCGGCACGAGGTCCGAGCATTTTTTTGCGCGCAACGGAATTCATAATAATAACCGCCTTCGGTTTTTTGCCGTTTAATTGTTCAAGTACTTTGCGTGCCGCAAGTTCGGCAACCTCGAGATTATGTTCGGTGTCGGAAATCATAAGACGCACTTCGCTACCTTCAGGAATAGAGGCGGTAAAAGTCATCGCCCACTTTTGATCCACAAAAACAGGATTGCGGAGCATTACTTCATTGCTCTCAGGCAGGAAAACACCAAGCGGATACGAAACGGCAAGTGAGGGCAATAATCCTTCATGCAAATCGGAAATATGTGCTTCACCGAAATATTCTTCATAAATGGAGGCGGCGGGTTTACCATCAAGTTCATAGAGCGTGTTGCCTTCGGCTTTGGTAACATGACGTTCTACTCCGATAGGGAGGAAACCGTGCATCACCACTCCGGCTGCGGTAAATTCCCCCGACATGCCCACTCCCACCACGGAACCGGAATAGACTTTATCGTTAAGGTATTGATATGTCTCAAAAAATAAGAGATCATCCGCCGCTCCCCCTCCCCAAATCGGAAAATCTTGCCCGAGATGATTGAGTATGCCCCCGAGCGTTTTTTCACCATTTCCGGAAATAATATCAAGAAAAAAAAGCGCGGTCTGCACATGACCATGTGATGCATATTGAATCGTATTTGCACACTCTTCCCCCGCTTGTTTGGGATTCCACAGGACATGATGACCCAAGCCTCCGAAAAATTCCATCTGATCGGAAGCAATACCCATCACGACGACACCCTTTTCCATGGCAAATCCTTCGCTCGAAATTTCTCCTGCGGTTGAGCAGCCAATGATAAGTGAATCGGGGGTAGCCTCAACCACGCCTTCGATCAATTTGTCTTGATCAAACGCAACCGATGCAAAAACAAAAACCACATTGGCTTTATTGTTCGGGAGACCGGCAAGTGCAGCAACGGTCGCATCTCGCCCCGCCCGATATGCATCAGTTCCTCCACCCACTCCTACACTTGCATCGATCATAATACATTCAAGTATAGCACGAATGATTCCTAAAAAAATAAAACGCATACCGATAAGTACACGTTTTTTAATTCATTTCTTTTTTGGGGCATGTGGATTTGGCACAATGCTCAATTTAGGTTTTCTCGACTGAGGAAGCAAACAGACTTTTTCGATATCGTAATGCTCACGCATGTATTCCTCAAACTCTTTCTGAAGTGCTTTATTTGTTTGCAATGGACGTGCGAGGCGTAAAAACATCGCCGTGTGAGCCTTTGCCAAATTTATTGCATATTGCTCATAAACAGACTCAAGTGCAACATGTGCGTCGGACATACTCGGTGTTTCATCTTCGTTGATCGAGGTGATAACCGATTCAAGAATATCCAACTCATCTTCCGTTTCATCGCCGAGGACGAGATCATCTCCACCGGGCTCAGCCAGAGAAAATGGATCGCTGTTTAAAATAACAATATAATGTTCCCCGAGTACGAAAAATAAGTCTTCCTTGGCGATCTCCACAACTTCAGGAACTTTGGGTGTATTCATATTACACTCCTTGAACAAGCACTGAATTTATACTACGGAAGATAACAAAAATATCAAGCGGAAAAAGAGCAAGGGCATTACCGTCGCGAGCGGACTTTTGTTTTCGGTTTCGGCGGAGCACCCTGAAGCACGGCGATCTCATCGCGCAGGAGTGCCGCTGTTTCGAAGTCGAGTTCTTTGACTGCGTCTTTCATCTGCTTTTCTTTTTGCTTGATCAACTTTGCGGGATCCTTCTCAAACTGTTTTTTATCAAGGAGAAGCATTTCATGGAGTGCCTTGTCGTGGACGGTCTGCATTGCCTCGGTGATGTCGTGAATTTTTTTCTGCACGGACTTGGGAGTGATGCCGTGCTTTTTGTTATAAGCAATTTGAATTTCCCGACGACGATTGGTCTCGCCAATCGCCGCTTCGAGCGAGCGTGTCATCACATCGGCATACAAGAGTACGCGACCGGCGATATTACGCGCCGCACGGCCGATCGTCTGAATGAGTGCGGTTTCCGAACGGAGGAATCCTTCTTTGTCGGCATCAAGAATTGCCACGAGTGAAACTTCGGGCAAGTCGAGACCTTCACGAAGAAGATTGACGCCCACCAAGCAATCAAATTTTCCTTTGCGAAATTCGGTGAGGATGGTGATGCGGTCGATCGTCTTTACATCACTGTGGAGATATTCCGCTTTCACTCCCTTCTCTTTCAAGTAGATGGAAAGATCTTCCGCCATTTTTTTTGTCAGCGTGGTCACCATGACGCGCTCGCCTTTTTTTACCGTAGTGACCGCTTCCGTAATAAAGTCGGTGATCTGTCCTACATAATTTCCTTTTTCGACAACAGGGCGAACAATCATCTCAGGGTCGATCAATCCGGTCGGGCGAATGACTTGCTCAACAATCTGCTCGCTCACCTCTCCTTCAAACACTGCTGGCGTTGCGGAAGTAAAGAGCACTTGCCCCACGCGCTTTTCCCATTCATCAAATTGGAGTGGGCGATTATCTTGCGCAGAGGGCAAGCGAAATCCGTGTTCCACTAATGTTTTCTTACGCGATTGGTCTCCCGCATACATACCGCGGATCTGCGGCACCGTCACATGCGACTCATCAATGATGGTGAGGAAGTCCGGACTACCATCGGCGTTGTGTGGAAAGTATGAAAGCAATGTCTCGGGCGGTTCCCCCGCTTTTTTGCCTGAAAAATGTCGTGAGTAATTTTCAATGCCACTGCAGTAGCCGACCTCTTCGATCATCGCGAGGTCATAATTGGTGCGGCGCTTCAATCGCTCGGCTTCCAAAATTTTGCCCTCTTTGTCGAATGCCTTGAGTTGCTTGGCGAGCTCTCCGCGGATATCCTCCACCGCCCGCTTGCGTTCATCTTCTGCGGTAATAAAATGTTTTGCCGGAAAAAAGAAAGCGGTATCTTCATGGCTCACAATTTTGCGGCTAATAGGATCAATTTTTGTGATCGCAGAAATGGTACTTCCTTCAAATTCGAGTTGATAAATCATGATCTCCCCCGTTGGCATGATCTCGATCGTGTTGCCAATTCCGCGAAATGTTCCCGGCTTCAAGTCGGCATTCGTGCGATCAAAATAAATCGCCACGAGTTTGCGAATCAGATCATTCCGTGAAAGTCGGTCGCCGACCGTAAGTTTCAAATTCACCTTGAGATATTCTTCCGGCGAACCCAAGCCATAGATGCAGGAAACAGAAGCGACAATGATGACATCTTTGCGCGAAAGCAGTGCTTGAGTGGAGGCGTGGCGCAATCGGTCGATCTCTTCATTGATCTGCGCATCTTTCTCAATATAGGTATCAGTCGTCGGCAAATAGGCTTCCGGTTGATAGTAGTCGTAGTACGAAACAAAATAATGTACGGCATTTTCAGGAAAGAATTGTTTGTACTCTTGTGCAAGTTGCGCGGCAAGTGTTTTATTGTGGGCAATGACCAACGTCGGCTTATCAATATGCGCGATCACATTCGCCGCGGTAAATGTTTTTCCGGAGCCGGTCACACCAAGCAGTGTCTGATAACGCATCGCTGCATCAAAACCTTTCGTGAGCTCCAAAATAGCCTTCGGCTGATCCCCCGCCGGCTCCCACTCACTCTTGAGAGTAAAATTTTTCTCCTTAGTCTGAGACATTTGACGAAGTATAGTATATATCGTAATCTTGGTAAAGTTTGTTCAATTTTTTCTCTGAAAGGAAACCAGAAAATGTTCAAGACCCTCATTCAAGCGACATTTCTTCTTGTTCTCATTGTTGCCATTGATCGTTTTTACTGCCAAGGACAATTCAGTAAATTATTCCAGACTTTGCCGGGGGTGGTGATATTTTTCCTCCTCGTATTATCTGGAGCGGCATTCGGTGAACAATTTACTCAACGGAGAAAAGATAAAAAATAGTCCCTCTCGATTAACATTAAAAAGCCAACCCTAAAAAGTTGGTTTTTTTCTTTATGTTACAATTTGCTCATGAATCCTCACCGCTTCAAAAATATTTTTTTGCTTATTGTGTTAATTTCTTTTTTCGGCATTCTCCTTTTTTGGTTATACATGCATTCACTGAATGTCGCGGAGCAAAAAGAAGTCGTGCTTTCTCCGGCAACGACATCTTTTGAGCAGTCGGCAAAGAAACTGAAGATCATTGCACTTGGAGCAAGTCTTACCGAAGGAGTCGGTGCCTCATCCCCCGAAAAAAGTTTCGTGGGAGTCTTAGAGCATCGTCTCAATATCACCATTCAAAATAAAGGCGTCGGCGGAGAAACAACTTCCGATGTACTGAAACGCCTTGATACGGAAGTACTCATTGAACATCCGGATATTGTGATTGTTGTTTTGGGAGGCAATGATTATCTTAGGCGCGTTCCCAAAGAAGAAGCATTCCATAATCTTGAATCCATTATTACGCGCATTCAAGAAAATGGTGCCCATGTCATTCTTGTTACATTAAGTGGAGGAGAACTCGGCGATCGATTCAAAACGGACTTCGCGCTTGTTGCACAAAAAACCGGTGCACTACTTGTCCCCGATGCATTTGATGCTGTTTTTGGAAATCCTGAACATATGTCAAAAGATGGCATTCATCCCAACGACAAAGGATATGCGCTCGTTGCAGAAAAAATCGCTCCCCAATTAGCATCTCTTCTGAGCACACTGACGACAAAAAAATAATCCTCTATGCTAAGTGAGCTCATTCTCGACTCCAAGTCCTCGTACCGCCATACGATACCGGCAATAATCACAATCATTGCTCCCAAGTGGCAGATCCCCTTCCAAACATTTTTTTATCTCAAAAAGCGCAGGCTCAATCCATGCATCGTTTCCAAGGTAAGGGAGGAGGCGCACGTCAAATTCAAGCTTTGCATCAAAAGCCTCGCGGTCTGTTTGTCCATTGCAATAAACAAAATATCCCGTCGATGAAACCGTGTATCCATTTTTACGGAAAAGCCACTGATAAATTTCCATCTGACGCTTATAGCTCATTTGCCATGGCGCATCGATGTTCACCTCGCCCTCTTTTGATGTTGCCTTATAGTCAACAACAATGAGCTCGCCACTTGGTGTCGCCCACACATCATCAACTCCTCCGGTGATAATAAGATTTGTTGGCTCATGATGGTAAATAACCCCTCGACGCAAACTGTCACGCCAATCATCCATACTTTCGTGTGCAAAAGGTACCGCATCAATGCCGTAATGTTTCATCAAGGGATGCTGTGTCTTTTCCTTGCGATGAAAATCAAATTCTTTTTTGAGCAATGTATCAACAGCGCTATTTAAATTAAAAGGAAATCCCGGGGGGCGCCCAACTCCAAGCTTACGGTCAATATAAAAACAACGCTTGCAGTCTACATAAAGTTCAATCTTGGAGCGCGAAAGACGGTATGGCTCATTAGTGTGCGACTCATAAAGATTGCGTGAACGTATCGGATTGTAGTATTCAGACATGAATAAATTATAGCATGATAGAACCAATAAAATAACCCCATCACCACAAAGAGTACTTCCATTTTCATCTCCTTTCAGTCGTGAAAATTAGGTCGCTACTTTGTTGCGTTTCCTTACAGGAACTGTACACCTTTTGGATTTTTCAGAAAAATCCAAAAGGTCTTGCGGTGTGACTCCCGCAAAGCCGGGTTCCCAAGAAGTCACACCTCACCTCTGGGACTCGGTCAACGTATAAGAATACGTCTTCCCCCACGGGACTTCCAATTTCATACTCCCTTTGGTCGTTGAAATTTAGGTCGCTCATCGCTTTCTCCGCGCCTTGTATCTGGGGCTATTTAATTGGTTCTACTTCTGCAAATAAACTTACTCTTTTAAGGCTAGCGCCCGAAAAGTGCGATCATCGCAAAAACAAAGATGACAAAGACAAATATTCCGAGCACTATTGCAACAAGTTTTTTGACCCACATAAAAGATAAAATAATTATTAGCTCATCGAGAATTCCTCCGAATGAATATTTGCGACAGGAACTTTCCATTTTCCAAATTGCGCTTTCATCGCCTTCATCATTCCCGGAGGACCACAAAGAAAAATTTCTTTCCCGAGCACCCCGTTGCTTTCGTTTACAATCGCTTCCGCATTGAGGAAACTTTTTTCTTTCGTATACCATGGCACAAGACGAAAATTTGGATTTGCAAAAGCAACAGTCTCAAGATCTTCAATAAATGCAGCCTCACTGCGGTCAACAACAGAATAATAAAGGTCAATTTTATATCCATCCTCCGGTTTCAAGCTACGCGCCATGCCGAGAAACGGCGTGATACCAATACCTCCTGCAATCCAAATTTGTTCTTTTTTGGGATAAAAAGCGTACGATGTTCTCCCAAATGGCCCTTCCACAATTGCACGCACCCCCGCTTTCAAATCACAGCACAGATGCTTGGTGTAATCGCCGAGCGCCTTCACTCCGACACAAATTTTATTTGTTCCCGGAGCAGAAGAAAGCGAAAATGGGTGCACCTCTTCAAGCCCTTCACTATCAGGAAAGCTCACAAAAACAAATTGTCCAGGAATGTAGTTGATGCACTTCCCTTCTTTTGGTGTCATCGTGATTTCAATAATAGAAGAATTGACCTGTCGTACTTCTTCGACGAGAAACTCCCGTCGAGGAACAAGAAAAAATCCAAGTACCGTTCGATAAAGAATGGAAGCAAAACCCAAGACAATCAGGAAGAACATATAATACTTGAGAATATTTATTGTCGTAACATCGCTCGGGATCGTGAGGACGTGTAGTGCACCAAAAAAGAATGCGAAGCCAAGAAATTGATGCGTGAATTTCCAAATATGGTACGGAAGTTTCACAAAAAATGTGAGGACGAGGAAAAGAATCATCAATGTGAGCGAAACAACTCCCATTGTCGTCGAACATGCAGGTTCAAAAAGCGAAAAATGTGCTATACAACCCGAGTCAAGTAAAAAACTCATCGCCACTCCGCGCAGTGCCACCGCTCCACCCGTAAGATATTTTGCAATAAGAAAAAGTGGGTGAAGCAAAAGGAGTACAAATGAAAGCCCTCCTAATATATGATGCGCGGTATAAATCTTATTCATTCCTCCAAAAATACTTTCGAGGAACTTGAGACGTGCCGAGAGCACAAAATTGAGTGCAAACATTGCCATACCCACAAGACCGAGCATTTGCCCAAAAGCAGTCATGGTCATCGCGTACTTGATTTCACCTCCTCGCATAAAACGCTTATCAAAAGAATAGGGTGAAACCGCCCAAATAATCAGTGGAATAAAAGAAAGAAGGAGTAAGAGCGGCCAACCAATCTTGCTTGAGTATTGTAATTTCACAGTAGGATTATTATAACCTAAACCCAGTCACCCGAAAACTCCCCATCCTGAACATGAGCAAGTTCCTCCAAGCGTTTCTTTGCTCCGGGGGAAATATTCAAAGGCAATGCATTGAGTGGGAAAAATTGTCGCTCCGCAATTTCAAACCCTGAAGCCCATTTATTATTTTCCATCCATCCTCCAGCAAGAAAGACATGATAGGTCACTTGTTGCATATACGCATGACCCATATAAGTACCGAGTTTTTTTACCACCTTACTGACCACAATCCCCGCCTCTTCTTGCGCCTCGCGAATTGCCGCATCTTCCGCACTCTCCCCCTTGTCGATTGCTCCACCGGGAAACTCCCAATGTGGACGATAGGTGGTTTTAATGAGCATGACTTCATCTCCTCTCAAAATAATCATCTGCGCACCCTCAATATGCCGACGACCCAAAAGACCTTCGATAATGAGGACTGCTTTATAAAAAAAATAAAGAATGGGACTTGAACGCATTGACATTTTTAGTTAAATTGTTATCATGTAAATATTCAGACGAAAAGGGATCCAAACGGCTAATTACCTAAGGAGCCCTTTTCTTTTTTTATCATAATTTTCTCTTTTACATTTTCTAAAAAATCAAAATACTCCGAACCTAATGCTTTATAAAGAGAAGAGGCAAATTTTTTATTTGGAAATAATATCTTCTCAAACTTGCCTTCTTCGATAAGAAAATCAACGAGGAGTTTATAATCTCCATCACCAGATACAAGAAGGATGTGACCAAATTCTTCCTGCTTATAAAGTCTTTTCATAACATGAAAAATAATGTCTGAGTCGACATTCCCCTTTTTCTTTCCAATCATCGCAGGATTATGTTCACGGAAAACAAGAACAAAACCTGCATGTTGAATTTCTTCATACAAATCTTGATTTGTTTCTTGAACATATCCTAGAAAATAATATGCCTTATCAACATAATATTTTTTTTCAAGATATTGACGAAATCGCACAAGGTCAATTCTCCAAGGGTCAATATCTCGTTTCGCCGTCCCCATGTATAAATTTTGACCATCAACAAAAGCAAAATTTTTTTTATAATTTTTCTTCATAGAGACTATTTCAACCGATCCATCTTTTCACGAATTTTCTTCGCAAGAGAAAAATCAGTAAGTTTTCCTGCCTTATGAGTGAGCACATCGTACCCCATCTCATTGTGACGTGGAACAAGATGCCAATGGACTTGATTGGCCTCATCCATATATACGAGATAGACTTTTTTTACCTTCAATGCTTTCAACATCGCGGTGCGCACTTCGTCCATTTTATCCATCAAGTACTCGTAATCTTTGCGATTGAGAAGATGGAGGTCGGACACCTCTGCCTTCCAAACAATCACCACATGACCCACTGCAACAGGAAAACTCGCGAGACAAACATAGAGCTTTGCATCCTCATAAATAATTGCCTCACGAGGAGGAGTGGGGAGTTTTGTGCGCATCGAATTATTCTACTATAAAAGGCATTAAAACCACAGGGCAAGCCCTGGACCCGCAAAGAACACGCAAAGCCTCGTGCGGGTCCGCGGCAAAAGCCGCGGGGTATTAAACCTTTTTTAGCTCTCCTCGGCTCGGAAATGAAAAAGAAGACTTTTTCATTTCACTCGCTCTACGTCGGCAATAAATAGCCACTTTAAGAAACAAAAAAAAATACAAAAATTTGACACAAGAAAGTGAGCATGGTATTATTTGTTCACGTTGTTCTTAATCGAGTTTCGGAGGAAATGATGAATCTTCAGTTGCCTGTTCACCCTGTGGTGGATGCAGTAAAAAAAATGATGCGCGAACAACTCCTGCTTCAAGTAGCGAGCTTCGCGAAAAAATATCGCTATCCACTTTTCCCAGATACTTGACATAAGCATTTATTTTATGTATTATTGTTTTAGTAATTTAGTGTACCTTTTACATTCACAGGAGAAGATTGTGGACTTGAAAAAATTGTTGTGGATTATTCCCTTCCTCTTTATGCTTCTTGGTGGATGCAGTAAAGAAGAAAAAGTGGTTTGGGTGGTGACAGAAACGCAAGAAGGTGGCGTGTTGCAACACACCTCATATATTCACAAAGAGTGTTCGGTGAAAACTAGTAACGGACAAGTTCTTGTTGATGTAAGTGTTTTTTTTCCTGAGGAAACACTCGTCGAAACCATTCTCATTGAGGAAAAGGATGGTGGATTCGAAACTAGAAGATGGCACACGGTCACCAAAAAAACCGTGCTCAATGAACACGGAGATTCGGTCGTTCATGTCAATCGAATTATATCCAATGGGCAGATTTTTGAAGGAAGATGCGCCAAGGCCGCCCATGACTTACCTAATTCGGTTAAAAAACAATTCGGCGGATATTACGGACTTTGAAGAAAATAGCCTGGGCTCGACAAAATGAGCAACGTGAAGATTTAACAATCTTCACGTTTTTTATTATTCACCCTACTGCTAATCATCGACAGGAAAATCATGGGTGCTATGATGAAGGTAGTCTTCTTTTATATTTGGAGGGAATCATGGAGCTTTATCTGCCCGATCATCCCGTTGTCGATGGGGTAAAAGAAATGTTCCGCGAACAACTTTTACTCGAAGGAAAAGAGGGATTGGAAAAATATCCCGGCAATCTCAAGCTTTCCACGCTCTACAGCAGCGAACAATGGGGAGAAAAGTTCAATGAATTATGGGACGGTATTGACCCGCGTTTTCAGGTAATCATTCTTGATACGACGAGACATTTCATTCGCATATGGGATAACCTTGATAATTATTGGCAATCCTTTTGCATAAAAATGCTTCTGCATTGCTTTCGAGAAGCCCTGAAAACTACCCAGAGGAAGATCATGGCGATACAAGTGAAAAAGCTTGCTCAACACACTGCTGTGATATTTCACTAAACAGTAAGGAGACCCTCATAAGGTCTCTTTTTGTTTTACTTATATTTTGTCTATTTTGCCGTGTTTTTAAATGCGAAATATTTGCGTTTATAATACCTGCATGCTAAGCTTCTCATGGAACATTCTTTACAAAGGAAATCTCATGAATTCATCTGCTCTTCCCTTGACTCGTCAGGGAGTCTTCACAAAGATCCGAACGACGTGTCTCGCTTTTCCGTGGTGCTGTTTCATCTCCGGAATCCTTGCGCTGACAACAACGACCGGATCGATGATTGGACTATTTTTTGACGAACTACTCCACTTCGCTCTTCCCTTTCTTGTTCTGATCCACTGCTTCAGCATTTGGCGTTACTGGAAAAAGGGTTGTCGATCGATAGGACAAACGCGATTTCTCATCTTTACGACGCTCTTGTTTGTCGTCTCAATCGGGTTTCATTTCACTGACTTCCATGATGAACTTTTTGAGCATGCTCATGAAGCTCGACATACGCATAAATAACCACCAACACACTCCAAGGTTTAACCTTGGAGTGATTACTTTATACGATATATCGTATAAAGCTGGAGCGGCATCCTTCTTTTGACAGCAAAAAGCTGAAGTGATAGTCTTCGGGAAGGTTATTTTGTACAAAAGGAGGGCATTGAATGAGCAAAAAATTGAAGTTCCCCGATACGGTGATCACGAGAATAATCAAGGAAGTCATGCGCAAAGAATTTCTTGATCAAGCAAAAGAGTTGCGCAAGGTGTCTCCTCGGCACGAATGCCTTAAGTCTCTTCAAAAAGAAAATTGGAACAATCGCTTCACTGCGATTTGGCAGCAAATTGACCCGCGGTTCCAATTTCATATTCTCCAAGGAATCAAGCAGCTTACGCTGGGTACCGGCCCTTCGGGAATTCCATGGGAGAAGCTTAAGCAATCAGCGCGAATGCGGGAAATCCAAAGTCTGGTGGATGCTCTGTACATTACTTACGCGGAGACAAAAGCCCAAGCGGAAAAAGAGCGCAGCAGACTTTCTGACAAAGAAGTTCATTGAGATTCTCTCTTTTAAAAAAAACTCCACATGGAATGTTCCATGTGGTTTTTTTATTGCCGACGTAGAGCGAGCGAAATGAAAAAGTCCGCTTTTTCATTTCCGAGCCGAGGAGAGCTAAAAAAGGTTTAATGCCCCGCAGCTCTGCTGCGGACACGCATGAGGCTTTGCGAGTTCTTTGCGTGTCCAGGGCTTGCCCTGGGGTTTAATGCCTTTTATTGATACTGCGCGAGCCATTCTTTTTCTTGGCGCACAAGAAGACGCGGCGCTTCTTCGGGATGTGCCATCATGCACTTTATTGCGCGCTCCATGCGGATCATATTTACTCCCGATCCCTGGGAGCCTTTGACGAGGACAATGTCGTTTGCTTCAAACTCCTTTGCCATCCACTTCCCTGCAGCTTCAGAATTTTCAAAACGATGAATGTGCGCCGCCCCCAAGTCTCCTTCTGCTGCTTCGGCGATCCATTTTGCACGAGTGCCCACGACGATCAATTCGTCGACAATATCCGCCGCGAGCATCCCCACATGACGGTGTTCCTCTTCGCTGTATTCGCCAAGCTCGAGCATGTCTCCCAACATCGCGATCTTGCGTCCTCCTTCCATCGCAGCAAGCGTTTCAAGTGCTGCGGCAGTTGCAACCGGTGAAGCATTGTAAGTGTCGTCAATAATCGTGCTTCCTTTTTTCCCCGAGATGATGCGCATGCGTCCCGCCGGAGTTTCAAGGCTTTCAAAAGATTGCGCCATGATGACCAGCGATTCTCCGCGCGCAGTCCCCACCGCGAGTGCCGCGAGTGCCGCCATGCACGGGTGCATACCGAGCACGCCGTTTAAACGAACAGGGATACTGTTGCCCTGCCATTCGACGAAGAAAGTCATTCCGACAGCTTTCTTTATTCCTTCGTGATCTTCATAATTTATTTTTGGATAACTGCCGTGCACTTGTGCATGTTCACCAAATCCATAAGTGAGCATTCGTGCACGTGTCGTACTGTTGAGCGCAACTACTGCAGGATCATCTCCATTTGCCACAAAGACACCGTGCTCGCCAAGTGCACGCACAAGCTCTCCCTTCTCTTTCTTTACTTCTTCCGGTGAAGCAAAATATTCCACATGTACAGGGCGATCAGGTAAACGAGTGAGTACGGCAATGTCCGGCTTCATCCATTCGGTGGTCCGCTTGATATCACCGGGATGATCGGCACCGACTTCAAGGACGAGGAGTTTTGGATAGGGAAACGGAAAGATCACAAACGCCAAACCTTTGAGCATATTCCACCCCCACCCTAAAGGATTTTTCCATGCGTTATTGAGTCCAAGCACGGTGAGTGGAATCCCAAGTTCTCCATTGAAACTCTTCTGACTTTTGCGCGCATTCATCGTCTCTTTGAGTACATGGTAGATCGCATCCTTCGTACCAGTCTTCCCCACACTTCCGGTGACCGCGACGATAAAAGGCTTGTGCTTCTCGAGGACTTTTCGTGCTTCCCATGTCAGTATGTTTACAATAATGAGTTTCATTTTTTCCATAATATTTTGATCTTATCTTAAAAGTGTTGCGGTTGTCCCTTGTGCGCCTCCGACGCGGTCGGGGGGTACACCATAGTAATGGAGGAGAAATTTTGTAATACGAATGAATGGACTGGTAAGCGTATGGGAGGCGAATGTTGCTCCGTTCTTGGGATATGACGTATACATAAACACAATGAATCGTGGTTCATACGCAGGAAAATATCCGAAAAATGTGTGAAAATAGCGATCATCATAATACCCTCCCCCATTCGGATTGGAAACCTGTGCTGTTCCTGTCTTTGCGGCAACGGAATACTCGGGAATCTTCACTGTCCCACCCAAGAGCGCTTTGTCGACCACCGTCACCAACATGCGCGTGATATCTTCGGAAGTCTTTGGGTTTAATACTTGCTCGGGAGAATTGGGGGTGATTTTCTTTATTGTTCCATTGGTATAAAGAATCTGATCAACGACGTGTGGCGACACGGTGTACCCTCCATTGCCAAGTGTCGCGAGTGCGGAAGCCATGTTGATAGGAGTCACCGCAATTCCTTGTCCAAATGAAGCTGTTGCATATTCAATGTCGCGCTTTGAAGTGAGGTTGTTCATGAGTCCACCGAGCTCACCGGGAAGGTCGATGCCCGTCTCCTCACCCATGTGAAATTTGTGGAGCATATAATCAGCAAAGCGTTGATTGCCCAGTTTTGATACCACAAAAGCAACACCGGTATTCAGTGAATCATTGAGTACTTTTTGCATCGTTGTTCCTGGTCCGCGACCTTTGCCGTCATGATTCCCAAATGTCTTATTGTTCAAAGTGATATGCCCCGTATCGTTGTAGGTGGTGTTGGCGTTGAGTAATCCTGCGTCAATTCCCGATGCCATTGTAATCGGCTTCACAATCGAACCCATTTCATAGACACCTTCGACCATTTGATTGCCAAACAGATGCGGGTCTTTGACTTTACCGTACTGATTCAAGTTGAAAGAAGGATTCACTGCCATCGCATAAATAGCCCCAGTCTTAGGGTCCATAATCACCCCGCCCGCTTCATCAGAACTCCATTCATCCATTACCCCTTGAAGCTCTGTTTCAAGATAGGACTGCACCGTCGGCTCGATAGTGAGCACAACATCTCCCTCTTTTGCTTTATTGCTGTCAAAAATCGCATCGCTTAAATTTGAAAAAAGTTCTGCAAAAAAATTGATATAGAGATGTTCATCGGCACGCGAAAGTACTTCATTGTAATATGATTCGATTCCATATCTTCCCACCAACTCACTTCCTTTGAAGCCGACAAACCCGAGCACCTGAGCAGCGAGTGAATTGCCAGGGTAATAACGCCATGTTTCGTGGAAAAAATGTACCCCGGGAAGATTTTCTTTTTTGAGTTTTGCCTCAGCATCATCGGGAATGCGGTGCGCAATCTCTTCATAAGGGTCATCCTTTTTGGAAGCTTTTGCAATGAATTCATCGTGAGTAAGCGTGATAAAGGGAGCGAGTGTTGCATAAGTCTTTTCTGCATCAAGCACATCCTTTGGTTTAATGGCAATCATATATCCGCTATTTAAGGTGGCACCTGCGATAAGCTTGCCATCTTTACCTTGAAAATAAATATTTCCACGATTATACAAATTGGGTACCGTTGCCATGTATTGCTTATCCGCCTCTTTTTTAAAATCCGCACCGTGAATGATTTGCAGATAATACAGGCGGACAATAAAAAGACCTCCAAGAAAGAGGATCAGCGCGGCAATAATACGGAGACGTTTTCGTTCTTCGGGGCGCATAGAAATTATTGGCGAAGTGTGAGTGTGCGGGGAGCTTGTTCGCGAGAAACATATCGAGGCACCGCAACATCAACAAAGCCTTGTGTATACGCAAATGAGAGATTAAGGTTGCGATCGAGATCAACATATTGTGACTCAAGTGCGGAAAGTCGGGTATTCGTTTTTTCAGTTTGCTGTTCTGCATACTTGCGTGCAACAACCGCATAAACTGAGACGCTTAAAAAATAGAGATACGCCGCAACACAGAAACCAAGCACACCGAAAAGTACCCAAAAAATTCGGCGGTCATGTTCTTCAAATTGTGCTGCAACGGTTTTTAGCATATATTTATTGTTTTTCTTAGGACTTACTCAAACGGTATTATATTTTTTCGACCACACGAAGCTTTGCGCTCCGTGCCCGAGGGTTTGCTGTTAATTCTTCTTCACCTGAAATAATCGGCTTTTTGGTGATGAGCTTTATTTGCCCCGCATCACTCATCTTTTTAAATAACTGCTTCACCAAACGGTCTTCGATGCTATGAAACGAAATCACTGCGATGTGTCCTTCTTTCTTCATGTGCGTGAATGCCCCCATGATTCCCGACTCAATTGCTCCGAGCTCGTCATTCACCGCCATGCGTAATGCCTGAAATGTGCGTGTGGCAAAGT
>Ga0209515_10001656_pt1 | contig 36556 bp, 28 predicted proteins | sample Subgroupgradi54m_FD_187454 | JGI IMG/M metagenome (GOLD analysis project Ga0209515, IMG submission 187454) | Subsurface groundwater microbial communities from S. Glens Falls, New York, USA - GMW60B uncontaminated upgradient, 5.4 m (SPAdes)... ... | reverse complement strand
GCCGTCCCACGCCGTGCCGCGGAGAATTCGCGGTCCATGTGCGTCATGGCGGCATCGTAGGGAGCGATCTCGCAGCGTTCGGTGCCGATCTCACAGGCAATCGTGAGATATAAGTCATGGGCTTCGCGCGGCGACAAGTGCAGCGCAAAACGGATATGGCCGTCCGTGATGGTTGCATTCGTGTTTTCGACATGAATGCGGGTGCGCCGCGTCATGCCATCCAGACCCTCGTAACCGAGGACGAGCTCGGCGCTGTGCGATTCCGGGCGCAGGTAGCGGCCGCGCTGGATGCGTGTTACCCCACGCACCTCGAAGATGTCGGCGTAGTCGGCCTCGATATCGAGATCGAGCGCGACTTCAATCACGGTCTCGCCGTAGTTCATGAGCCGCCAGTGCTCGTACTGCACGCCACCGGAAAGAAAACGGGCGCGGAACACATGCAGCGTATCTTTGCGCACCGCGACCCGTCCGTGCGAATCGGTGATGTCGGGCGTGGTGAGATCGGTGAGCAGCAGGGTGTTGTCGGCCTTGACGGTGGAGTTCAACAACAGCGGACGTTGGCCGTTGATGGTCATCTCGTAACGCGACAGATAGCGCGTGCCTTCGTGATACAGGCCCTGTTCGCCGCGGCCGTAGGCGTGCACGTCGCCGTAGCGGTCGTAAACGCCGAAGGTCTCGCCGTCTTTCAGTACACGCGTACGGTCATCGGCGCGCGATGACGTCGCCAGTACATACCAGCGGTCTTCGAGCTGGATGATGTCGTGGCGCGGCGTTGGCGTCAGGCCACTCGGCACGATCGCTCCTTGGCCGTGATTAACCGGCGATACACGGCCAGATAATTCTGTCCCATGCGTTGTGCGGTAAATCTATTCTCGAACACGCGCCGGCAGCGGCGCCGGTTGAACGTCTCCAGTCGCGCCAGTGCCGCGACGGCTTCGTCGACGTCGTTCACGACGAAGCCGGTCTCGCCGTTGCTCATCAGCTCCGGCACCGAACCGCGCGCGAAGGCAATGACCGGCGTGCCGCAGGCCATGGCCTCGATCATTACCAGCCCGAACGGTTCCGGCCAGTCGATCGGAAACAACAGCGCGTAGGCCTCGCCGAGGAACTTGTCTTTTTCCTGTTCGCCGATCTCGCCGAGATAATGCACACGCGGATCGCGCAGCAGCGGGCGTATCGACTCGTAGTAGGCCTCGTCGGCACGATCGACCTTGGCTGCAATCCACAGCTCCATGTCCACGCGTCGCGCGATTTCGATTGCCCGGTCCACCCGTTTTTCCGGCGCGACGCGTCCGAGGAAAGCGAGATAGCGGCCGCGCTCGGGACGAAACGTGTACAGGGAATCCGGTAGCCCGTGGTGCACGGTCGCGACCCAGTTCGCGAACGCGAGCGGTGCGCGCTGGCTGCCGGAAATCGACACCAGCGGCACGTCGCGATATTCGTTATAGAGTGGCGGCAGTTGCGGCAGATCGAGGCGTCCGTGCAGCGTCGTCACGTGCGTGAGGCAGTGCAGGCGGCTCAGCGGAAAATGCAGGTAGTCGGTGTGAAAATGAATGACATCGAATTCAGACGCCATCGCCGCAACACGTCCGAGCATCAGAATGTGCGCCGCCAGCGAATCGACGCAGCCGCCGAGACGCAGCGCGCGCCGGCTGGTCGATATCAGGCGCGCGGCGGTGACTGAATCGCCGCTGGCAAACAAGGTCACGTCGTGGCCCTCGTGTACCAATTCCTCGCTCAGGTAGGAGACCACGCGCTCGGTGCCACCGTACATTTTTGGAGGCACACTTTCGAAGAGCGGGGCAACGAGCGCGATTCGCAAGACGTTCTCCTCGGTAACCGGGACAGCCAGTCAGGCGAACGACGAGAGTCGACACGATCCCGGTGATCGCATACTCCGCGCGATAGCGCTAGCCGCCAAGGCGTCGCCGGACCGGCAATTTTTAGACATCGCGCGGACAAAGGAATTCCGCGCGCTGCCGGTTGCAGGGCAGGTGACCAGACGCTGTGATGGATTTGTCGCGCGCGGTGCCGGCGTCTACCATACGGCCCCATCCCACTCGTGACATCCGGTAACGATGAAAAGTCTCGATACGTCGCAGCTGCAGACCTTAAGCGCCGAGGCCGCACGTGCCCCGCGTCTGCGTAAGAACTACAATCTTCACGACTCCCCGGACGATGCGGTGCAGCGCATGCTGAATGCGTTCGAACCGGCCACGTATATTCGTCCGCATCGCCATCGCGACAAATGGGAGCTGTTCGTCATTCTCTCCGGCAGTGCCGCCGTGCTGACGTTCAACGATCGCGGCGATGTGAGCGCGCGCATCGAGCTCGATGCGGCACGCGGCACGCGCCTGGTCGAGATTCCAGAAAATACCTGGCACTCGCTGGTGTCGCTGGCGCCGCAAACGGTGCTGTTCGAGGTAAAGTCCGGACCTTACGTGCCGACGTCGCCCGATGACTTCGCCGCGTGGGCGCCGGCGGAGGGCGATGCCTTTGCTGCGGCCTGCGAGCAATGGTTTCGAACCGCGACACCGGGACGGTCTCTAACTCATGGGAGATAACACAATGGCTGGAATTATTTTACGGATTTTAATCGTCGCGCTCGGGCTGTGGCTGGCCTCAGCGATCGTCCCGGGAATTGTTGTCACCGGACCCTGGACGCTGCTGGGCGCCGCGCTGCTGCTCGGGATTGTGAACGCGGTGGTGCGACCGTTGCTGGTGATGCTGACGCTGCCGTTTACGATCGTGACGCTCGGATTCTTTTTGCTCGTCATCAATGCCGCCATGCTGGGTCTGGTCGCGTGGCTGGTCGAGGGGTTCGCCATTACCGGTTTCTGGCCGGCGTTGTTCGGCTCAATCATCGTCGGCCTCACCGGCTGGCTCGGATCGTTCTTCATCGGACCGCGCGGGCGTATCGAAGTGGTCTATCTGCGTCACGGCCGGCGCCCATAGTCGAACTGCCAGATCGCATGCGGCTCGATCGCTTTCTCTGCCAAACCACGGGGCTCACGCGCACGCAGGCGCAGCGCGTCATTCGCGATAAGGCGGTAAGCGTGGACGGTGTCGTCGTGCGCGATGCCGGCATGCACGTCGGGCCGGAGGCGCGCGTGGCGTATCGGGAGCAGGTGCTGACGTTGCTCGGGCCGCAATACCTGATGCTCAACAAGCCGGTCGGTTATGTGTGCGCCACGCGCGATGGCTTGCATCGCACGGTGCTGGAGCTGATCGAGGTCGCGAATCAGACGACGCTGCATATCGTCGGGCGGCTCGATATCGATGCCACCGGGCTGGTGCTGCTTACTGACGATGGCGAGTGGTCGCATCGCGTGACATCGCCGCGGCACAAGATTCCCAAGGTCTACCGCGCCACGCTTGCTGAGCCGCTCAGTGTGCAGGGCGAGGCGGCGATTACCCGCGGCATCCATCTGAAAGAAGAACCCGAGGCGTGTCAGCCGGCACAGATTGAACGGCTGTCCGGCAACGACGTGCGCATCGTTATTACCGAAGGCAAGTATCACCAGGTGAAGCGCATGTTCGCGGCGGTCGGCAATAACGTGGAAGCGCTGCACCGCGAGCGCATCGGCACGGTGGTGCTCGACGCCAGTCTCGCGCCCGGCGACTCACGGTCGCTGACGGACATCGAAATTCAGAGTTTCAGATGATGCCCGCGCGCGAAAACGACAAATGACCGCCGCCGACGTCATTCATTTCTGGTTCGAGGAAATTGAATCCAGACAATGGTGGGTGAAAGACCCGGTCTTCGATGCGCGCCTGCAAGCACGCTTCGAGGCCGTGCACCGCGCCGCCAGCCGCGCCGAACTGTTCCCATGGCGCAGTGCGCCAACCGGCCGCCTGGCCGAGGTGATCGTGCTCGATCAGTTCTCGCGCAACATGTACCGCGACACACCGCAGGCGTTTGCGTACGATGCCCTGGCGCTGGTGCTGGCGCAGGAGGCGGTGGCCGCGCGCGCGGACCGCGAACTGGAAACGCCGCGGCGCGCCTTTCTTTATATGCCGTACATGCACAGCGAATCGCTGGCCATTCACGAGCAGGCGGAGAAATTGTTCAGTCAGCCGGGGCTGGCGTACAACCTGGATTTCGAACGTCAGCACCGGCGCATCCTCGAACGCTTCGGGCGCTATCCGCACCGTAATGCGATCCTCGGACGCGTCTCGACACCGGAAGAAATTGAATTTCTCGCCGCACCCGGCTCGGCTTTCTAATTAAGGATTCAATTCCTTATCCCTTCCCCCGGAAAGGGGAAGGAATTCATTAGGTCGGCCGAAAATCGCTCGGCGTCTTATCCGTCCAGCGCTTGAATGCCTGACGGAAGCTCGAGGCATCGCTGAAGCCGAGCGATATGGCAATGTCTTCGACGCCCAGGCGTGTTTCGCGCAGATATTTGAGCGCCAACTGTTTGCGCACGTCGCTCAGGATCTGTTTGTACGACGTGCCCTCGGCGTCCAGTTTCCGGCGCAGCGTGCGCGAGACCATGTACAGTTTGTCGGCGACCTGTTCGATGTCGGGGAACTGACCGGGGTGTTGCAACAGGATACCGTGGACCTTGCTCGCGATGCCGGTCGTGGTTTGCATTTCGGCGAGCATGCGGTCACAGGTTTCGCGCACCATCGCGGCGGTGACGGGGTTGGCTAGATTGGGGCGACCGGCCAGCAGCGTCGCGTCGAAGCGCAGTTCGTTCGCGGGCTGAGCGAAGAGAACCGGACACAAGAGGTGTTTCGGATAAATATCGGCGTGCACGGGTGCCGGGTACACCGCGGTCACTGACAGCGGTTTGACGTCAGCACCGAACATGTCCTGGTTCACCGACAGGAACACGGCGAATTGGAATTCCATGATGAAGCGATAGAGCGGGCTCAAGGGATCGAGGTCGAAGGCGCTCTCGAAAATCCATGCCGCGTCGTTGTGTTCGGCGCGCAAGCGCATGTTCGCCATCGGTGTGGCGAGCTTGTGGTAGCGCATGGCGAAGTCGGCCGCGTCGCGCGTGGAAGGGCTGCTCAAGAGCGCGTAGCCGTACATGCCATAGGCCGTGATATGGATGCCTCGCCCCGCGCGCAGGGCGACGGCGGGATCTTTGGATAACCGCAGCACGTTCTCGCACACCGTCAGCAGCTGCCGTTGCGAAATGCGTGCGCCCGGTTGGGTCAATACCGCAGCGTCCAGGCCGCTGTCGCGCAGCGTCTCCTCGGCCGGGATACCGTCTTCGCGCGCGACCTCGACCAGTAGCGCAACCTTATAAGGCGGGTAGACCTTTTCATCTATTGTCGCCTGCGCCATGACGTGATTGCCCTACATTTTTGTACGCCCATTGTCGCTGCCGCGGTACCTCGGAATACGGAGGGTTCCGCTGTCCGAAACTTCCCTGTAATTGTCCGGATCCAATCTACGCACCAGGACGAGGGTCGCGCAAGATTGCACCGCGAGCGAGTTTGGGGCCCTATAATGGCCCGACCCCCGGATCACGCCGCTGAAGGGATTATCGGTCAGATTCCCATGTGTCTCCAGCGATTTGGCCGTACCGGAAATAGGACACTGGAGCTTTGGTTCCGTCCCGATGAATCACCATTGAGGAAACGCCATGAAGACAAATACCCGTCGCGAGCTTCATCCAACACTTTTATCCGCCGTGGTCGCCGCGAGTTTGAGCGGTGTTTGCGGATCGGCCTCGGCCGCATTTTTCCAGATTCAGGAAACCAGCACCTCGGGACTGGGCCAGGCCTACGCAGGCGCCGCGGCGCTCGCGGACGACGCAAGCACGGTGTGGCATAACCCGGCCGGCCTTACGCATTTGCCGGGCTCGCAAATCGTGGTCGGCGGTCATTACATCGATCCGTCGTTCGATGCCAAGAACGTCACCGCCAGTGCCGTGACGACGGTGCCGATCAGCGGTGGCGGCGGGGAGGCGGGCGAGTCGGCATTCGTGCCGAACTTGTACTTTTCACAGCAACTGAGCGATCGCCTGACATTCGGTTTGGGTATCAACGCGCCGTTTGGATTGTCCACTGACTATAACGATGGCTGGGCCGGGCGCTACCACACGGACCGCTCGCATATCGAATCGGTGAACGTTAACCCGTCGCTCGGCTGGAAGCTGAATGACCAGTTATCGCTGGGTGCGGGCGTGAACTACCAACGTCTCAAGGCCGAGCTTACGCAGGCAGTCGATTTCGCGACCATCTGCACCGTCTCCGGACTTAGCGGCGTCTGCGGCGCCGGCGCCGGCTTCAATCCGAACACCAACCCCAACGACGGACACGCCAGCGTGACGGCCGACGATACCGCCTGGGGCTATAACTTCGGTGCGCAGTGGCAGCTGGCGGACACACGCGTTGGTCTGGCGTATCGGTCGAGCATGAAATTCAAATTGAGCGGCGATTTCGACGTCACTGCGCCGTCAAACGTCCCGGGGGCGTTGCTCACCGGTGGCGGGCTCGTCGATTCCGGCATGCGCGCGACCGTGACATTACCGGCGACGGCATCCGTCAGTGCCATGCAGCATCTCAACAGCGAGTGGGCCGTGATGGGCGATGTGACGCGCACTTTCTGGAGCCGGCTCAGCGAGCTGCGCATCCAGTTCGATTCCACCCAGCCTGATTCGGTGGTGACGTTGAATCTAAAGGACGTCAATCGCTATTCGCTCGGTACGCGCTACGCACCGGGTGGTGGCGCCTGGAGTTATCGCGCCGGCCTGGCCCTCGATGAGTCGCCGGTTCCGAATGAGCGCGACCGTACGCCGCGCCTGCCGGACAGCGATCGGTTGTGGTATACGCTCGGCGCTGGCTATCAGCACTCCGAACGCCTGAGCTTCGATGTGGGCCTCGCCTACATCACGTTGAAAGACGCCTCGGTGCGCAAGACCACGGCCGACAGCGAAAATACTGTGCGCGGCAATCTTTCTGCCGACTACACCGGCGACGTGAAGATCCTGAGCGCTCAGATGAACTGGAAGTTCTAGCGCCGCCTCGGGACGGGTTGGCTCACACGGGATGCGCCAGCGTATCGCCAGTTCGATGGCGAGCGCTGGGGTAAGGCGTTGCAGCGCGAGGGATTGCGGGCCGGTGACCGCGTGGCGCTGTTGTCTGCGCAATCGTGTCGCGTGGGTGCGGTTCGATCAGGCCACGCGTTTTCAGCAACCCCTTCCTCGTGCATGCCATCGGCCAGAAAGGCGACCTTGAGTACGGGGCTAACCTGTCCGAAAGGCGCCCATTGTCGTCCGTTTTAACTCTACACAGAAACAGGTCCCGGCCTCAGCATTGCACCGCAATACCGTCGCGGCGCATGTATCCGAAGGTGTCGCGAACGGGACGCACTGACTGGACAAGGCGGACACGTGCACCTATCAAGCAACGCGAATTTATCGGAGCTGTTCCTCGAGCGTATTCGGCAAACGCCGGCGCTGCCCGCGTATCGCCAGTTTACCGGCGAGCGCTGGAGCGACTGGACGTGGGCCGATGCCGCGCGCGAGGTCGGCTGTTGGCAGGCGGCGCTGCAGCGCGAAGGCTTGCGACCGGGCGATCGCGTGGCGCTGTGTCTGCGCAACTGTGTCGAGTGGGTGTGGTTCGATCAGGCGGCGCTGGGTCTTGGTCTGGTCACGGTGCCGCTGTACTTCGACGATCGCCCCGAGAACATGGCGTGGTGTCTCAACGATGCCGGCGTGCGACTTTTACTTCTCGAAGACGGCGCGCAATGGAGCACCCTGCGCGATCGCGCAAAGACCATCGAGCGTGTCGTGTGCCTGCGCCGGGTGGTGCAGGAGGATCCCCAAATTACCCACGTTGCCGACTGGTTACCGGCACCGGGTTCCGAACCGATCCGTTCGCGGGCCTTCCCGAACGATCTCGCCACAATCGTTTATACCTCCGGCACGACCGGGCGCCCGAAGGGCGTGATGCTCACGCACCGTAATATTCTCAGCAACGTTGTTGCCGCCATGCGCGCGCTGACGGCGAGTTCGTCCGACCGGTTTCTGTCGTTCCTGCCGTTGTCGCACATGTTCGAACGCACCTGCGGTTACTACTCCTCGGTATGGGCCGGCGCGCAGACCGTTTACGCGCGTTCCATTGCCCAGCTCGCCGAGGATATGCAAACGCAGCGGCCGACGATATTGGTCGCCGTGCCGCGCATCTTCGAGCGCATCTGGTGGCGCATGCAGGAACAGATGGTGCCGGGCAGTCTAAAGCGGCGGTTGTTCGATATGGCGGTCGCGAGCGGTTGGCGCCGGTTTCGTGGTGAGGCCACCGTCGTGGATCGGCTGCGTTGGCCTATCCTTAAAATATTGGTGGTGAAAAAACTTCAGCGCCGCTTAGGCGGGCGCATCCGCTTGATGGCCGTGGGGGGCGCCGCGTTCGCGCCCGATCTCGCGCGCATATTTGTTGGCCTCGGGTTGCCGATCTCGCAGGGCTATGGACTCACCGAGGCAGCGCCGATCCTGACTGCAAACCGTCTCGACGATAACGATCCGCTCACGGTCGGCCGCGCACTCGAGGGCGTGGAGCTGCGGTGCGCCAGCAACGGCGAGCTGCTGGCGCGCGGACCCAACATCATGCTCGGTTACTGGAACCTCGGACAGGTCACACGCGCCGTCATCGACAGCGACGGCTGGCTGCACACCGGCGATCTGGCGCAACTGCGCAATGGACGCGTTACCATTACCGGGCGCATGAAAGAGATCATCGTCATGTCGAGCGGCGAGAAGGTTGCGCCGGACGATGCCGAGCAGGCGATCCGGCGCGATCCGGTGTTTGAACAAGTCATGGTGGTGGGCGAAGGCCGGGGCAAGCTGGGGCTGCTGTGTGTGGCCAAAATCGCCGACCTGCATGAACTGTGCACGCGCGCCAATGCGCAACTGCGGGACTTTCCGGGTTATGTCCGCATCTGCCACGTCGCGCGCGTCGCAGATGCGTGGACGGTGGAGAACGGCCTGCTTACGTCTAAGCTCAGCATGCGACGTAAGGAGGTCGAGCGACGTTACGACAATGAAATCGCATCGATGTATGCGACCACCGACTTTTCGCGCAAACGATGCGCGTCGGAATTGGTGACACACTAGGGAGCTTTTGAAAGTAATTATTCACCGCAACGGCGCAAAGGACGCAGAGAAAAACATCGCTTGGATTGAACATAACCTCCGCGCCTTTGTGGTGAGAAATAATATTTTAGATTTGTTCAGAGCTTCCCTAGGGAAGGGACGCGGGCAAGGTTCAACGAGTCAAGTCAGGAGTAGTAACGATGACGACATCAATGTGGATTCTTCTCGGGGTCGGCGTTGCGCTGTTGGCGACGCTGAACGTTCCCCTGCTGCGCCGGCCGCTGATCAGCACGCCGCTGCTCGGGCGCTTTCGCAAGATCCTGCCGCAGGTTTCGCAAACTGAACAAGAGGCGCTCGATGCCGGCACGGTGTGGTGGGACGGCGATCTCTTCAGCGGCAAGCCCGACTGGAACAAGCTGCTCGCATTTCCGAAACCCAAACTCTCCGCCGAGGAGCAGGCGTTCCTCGATGGACCGGTGCACAAGCTATGCGCCATGGTCGATGAGTGGCGCGTCACGCATGAGTTGCACGATTTGCCGCCCGAGGTCTGGCAGTACATCAAGGACAATGGTTTCTTCGGACTCATCATTCCGCGCGAATACGGCGGCAAGGGTTTCTCGGCGCTGGCGCACTCGGAAGTCGTCACCAAGATCGCCTCGCGCAGCGGCACCGCCGCGGTCACCGTGATGGTGCCGAACTCACTCGGACCGGCCGAGCTGTTGCTGCATTACGGTACCGACGTGCAGAAGCTGCGTTACCTGCCGCGCCTCGCCAAGGGTCTGGAAATTCCCTGCTTCGCGCTCACCAACCCGGAAGCGGGTTCCGATGCCGGTGCGATTCCCGATTTCGGCATCGTGTGCAAGGGCCAAATTGATGATGGGCGCGGCGGCAAGAAAGACGTGCTTGGCATCCGCGTCACCTGGGAGAAGCGTTACATCACGCTCGGTCCGGTGGCGACGTTGCTCGGTCTCGCGTTCAAGCTCTACGATCCGGACAAGCTGCTCGGCGGCAAGGAAGACATCGGTATCACGCTCGCGTTGATCCCGACCGACACGCCGGGCGTGAACATCGGTCGGCGCCACTTCCCGCTCAACACCGTGTTCCAGAACGGACCGAACTCCGGTAAGGACGTGTTCATCCCGATGGATTACATCATCGGCGGCGTCGAGCGCGTCGGCCAGGGCTGGCGCATGCTGATGAACTGCCTCGCCGTCGGCCGCTCGATCTCGCTGCCGGCGAGCAGCGTCGGCGCCGCCAAGCTGGCGGCGCGCACGACCGGCGCCTACGGGCGCGTGCGTGTGCAGTTCAAAACCGCGATCGGAAAATTCGAAGGCGTGGAAGAGGCGCTGGCGCGCATCGGCGGCAACGTGTACATGATGGATGCCGCGCGCGTCATGACCGCGAGTGCCGTCGATCTTGGCGAGAAGCCGTCGGTGCTGTCGGCGATTGCCAAGTACCACCTTACCGAGCGCGGTCGCCAGGTCGTGAACGACGCCATGGACGTGCACGGCGGCAAGGGCATCTGCCTCGGACCGAATAACTATCTCGGCCGCGCCTATCAGGCTATTCCGGTCGGCATTACGGTCGAAGGCGCGAATATTCTGACGCGCAGCATGATCATCTTCGGGCAGGGCGCAATCCGTTGCCATCCGTATGTGCTGAAGGAAGTGCAGGCCGCCGCCGACCCGGATACGCGCCGCGCCGCGAAGGATTTCGACCGTGCGCTGTTCGGCCACATGCGCTTCACGCTCGGCAATGGCGTGCGCACGCTTCTGCACGGCCTCACCTCCGCGCGCTTCGCGCGCGTGCCGGCGTATGCCGAAACCCGGCGCTATTACCAACAGCTCACGCGTCTGGCGGCGGCGTTCGCGCTGTGCGCCGATCTCGCGATGCTGATGTTGGGCGGCGCGCTCAAGCGTAAGGAGCGCATCTCGGCACGACTCGGCGATATCCTGAGCCAGCTTTATCTTTGCTCGGCCGCGCTCAAGCGCTTCGAAGACGACGGCCGTCCGGCCTCCGACCTGCCGCTGCTGCACTGGTCGATGCAGGATGCGCTTTACCGCGCGCAGCAGGCGTTCACCGGTCTGTTCGAAAATTTCCCGAACCGGTTCGTCGCCGGACTGTTGCGCGCCCTGGCATTCCCGTTCGGCAAACCGTTTGCCGAACCGAGTGACAAGCTGGGCCACGCGGTCTCGAAGGTATTGCTCGAACCAAGCGCCGCGCGCGACCGTTTGACGGTGGGCATGTTCATTACCCGCAGCGAAGACGATGCCGTCGGCCGGCTTGAACTGGCGCTGGAAGCGGCCGTTGCCTGCGAGCCAATCGAAGCCAAGCTGCGCGCCGCCATCAAAGACAAACGCCTGCGCGCCAAACCCGAACCGGAGCTCGCCGTCGAGGCGCAGCAACAAGGCATCATCAGCGCGAGTGACGTCGCGGTGCTAACGCGTGCGCGCGCCCTGCGGCGCGCGGTAATTATGGTGGACGATTTCCCGTCTGATTTCGGCCTGGTCGCATCCGCCGCGGCGGGGACGAGCAGAAAAACAGCCTAAGAGCCGATAACCAATGGCGCGCAGTCGATATTTGCATTCCCTCTCCCGGAGGGAGACGGAGTTCACACGTTGTCACGCATTTTGGCGAACACTCGGTCGAGGAAAGATGGAATGTCAGGCCTGAAAGGAAAAACTATATTTATCACCGGTTCGAGCCGCGGTATCGGGCGCGAGATCGCGCTGCGTTGCGCGCGCGACGGCGCCAATGTCGTCATTACCGGCAAGACGGCCGCGCCGCACCCGAAGCTGGTGGGCACCATCCACAGCGTGGCGGCGGAGGTCGACGCCGCGGGCGGCAAGGCGCTGGCGTTGCAGCTCGATGTGCGTGATGAGGCGGCGATCGACGCCGCCGTTGCCAAAACGGTCGCGACCTTCGGCGGCATCGATATCCTGATCAATAACGCCAGTGCCATCGGCCTCACCGGTACGCTCGAGACACCGCTCAAGCGTTTCGATCTCATGTTCGGCGTCAACGTGCGCGCCACCTTTGCCTGCTCGCGCGCCTGTGTCCCGCATCTGCGTCAGGCCAAAAACCCGCACATCCTGACGTTGTCGCCACCGCTCAACATGCAGCCGTGGTGGTTCAAGGAACACGTGGCCTACACCATGTCCAAGTACGGCATGAGCATGTGCACGCTCGGCATGTCGGCCGAGTTCGTGCGCGACGGCATTGCGGTGAACTCGCTGTGGCCGCGCACCACCATCGCCACGGCCGCGATTGAAATGAATTTCCCGCGCGAGATCATGGAGGCGAGCCGCAAGCCGGCGATCATGGCCGATGCCGCCCATGCCATCCTCAATCGCGACAGCCGCGAGACCAGCGGAAATTTCTTCATCGACGAAGAGGTGTTGCTGGAGGAAGGTGTGACCAACTTCGATATTTACGCGATCAAGGCCGGCACCCGTCTCTATACCGATCTGTTTGTGGATTGACAGGTTACTCGACGTAATCTTGCCCGTTGTTATTCAAGGATCCGCCGGGCAAATGGCTACGAAATTCAAGGAGAAGTATATGAGCAGCGAAAAATTCGTCGTACGCAAGGCCGCTGTGTTAGGGGCGGGTGTCATGGGCGCGCAGATTGCCGCGCACCTGGTCAACGCCAACGTCGAGACGCTGTTGTTTGAATTGCCGGCGAACGAGGGCGACCCGAACGCCAACGTCACTCGGGCCATCGACAACCTGGGCAAGCTGGATCCGAGCCCGCTGTCGATTCTGAGTAAGGCGACGTACATCCAGCCGGCCAACTACGAACAGCACCTGGCGCTGCTCGCGGATTGCGACCTCGTGATCGAGGCGATCGCCGAGCGCATGGACTGGAAGCACGACCTGTACAAAAAAATCGCGCCGCACCTGGCGCCGCACGCCATTCTCGCGAGTAACACTTCGGGTCTGTCCATCAACAAGTTGGCCGAGGCCGTGCCCGAAGCACTGCGCCCGCGTTTCTGCGGCGTGCACTTCTTCAACCCGCCGCGCTACATGCATCTGGTGGAGCTGATCGCGACCGGCGCCACCGAACCTGCCATTCTCGATCAGCTGGAAACGTTTCTCGTCACCACGCTCGGCAAGGGCGTGATCCGCGCCAAGGACACACCGAACTTCATCGCCAATCGTGTCGGTGTGTTCTCGCTGCTCGCCACGATTCATCACGCGCAGCGCCTCGGTATCGGTTTTGATGTCGTCGATGCGCTCACCGGTCCGCTGGTCGGTCGTCCCAAGAGCGCCACGTTCCGCACCGCCGACGTCGTCGGTCTCGATACGTTCGCGCACGTGGTGAACACCATGCGCGATACCTTGCCGAACGACCCGTGGCACCGATATTTCGAAGTGCCGGCCTTCATCAAGGCATTGATCGAGAAGGGCGCGCTCGGCCAGAAGACCAAGGCCGGCGTGTACCGCAAAGTGGGCGCCGAAATTCAGGTGCTCGATACCACGGCCAATGGTTATCGGCCGTCGACCGGCAAGGCCGATGAAAAAGTTATCGAGATCCTGAAGATCAAGGATCCGACCGAACGTTTCAAGGCCTTGCGTGAAAGCGATCTCGTGCAGGCGAAGTTCTTGTGGTCTATCTTCCGCGACGCGTTTCACTACTGCGCGGCGCATCTGGCCGAGATTGCCGACAACGCGCGCGATCTCGATCTTGCCGTGCGCTGGGGTTTCGGCTGGAACCTCGGGCCATTCGAGACCTGGCAGGCTGCCGGTTGGCAACGCGTCACAGGCTGGATCGGCGAGGACATCGCCGCGGGGGCCACCATGGCCAATGTGCCGTTGCCGGCGTGGGCAGCGGAGCCGGGACGCAAAGGCGTGCACGCGCCGCAGGTTTCCTATGCGCCGGCCAACGACATGTATAAGCCGCGCTCGAGCTTGCCGGTGTATCAGCGCCAGCCGTTTCCCGACCGCGTGTTGGGCGAGGAAGCAAAATACGGCGAGACGATTTTCGAAACCGATGCGGTGCGCCTGTGGCACACCGGCGACGACATCGCCATTCTCAGTTTCAAGACCAAGCTGCACACGATCAGCGGTGATGTACTCGATGGGCTGCTGCAGGCGGTCGATGAGGCCGAGCGCAACTATTGCGCGCTTGTGATCTGGCAGCCCGAAGCGCCATTTTCAGCGGGTGCAAATCTGTCCAAAGTCGGCAGCAAATCGGGGGAGCGCAAACCGCCTTCGGCGGTGAGCAAAACGCTCAAGTCCTGGAAGCGCGCCGCGAGTGCGGTCGCGCTCAAGGTGGCGCATCAGTTGAACGTTGCTGATGCGCTGATGGCGAACAAGCTGGCCGAGATCGAAGAATTGGTCGAACAGTTTCAGGTGGCGAGTCAGGCGCTCAAGTACTCGACCGTGCCGACCGTCGCTGCGGTCGACGGGCTGGCGCTCGGCGGCGGTTGCGAGTTCGTCATGCATTCGAGCCGCGCGGTCGCGTCGCTCGAAAGCTACATCGGCCTGGTGGAAGTCGGCGTCGGTCTGCTGCCGGCCGGCGGCGGCTGCAAGGAATTCGCGTTGCGCGCCGGCGGCGACATGAAACTGTTGCAGGGGTATTTTCAGAACGTCGCCATGGCGCAGCTCGGCAAGAGTGCCGAGCAGGCGCGCGAGTACGGCTATCTGCGCGCGACCGACAAAGTGGTGATGAACCGTTTCGAATTGCTGCACGTGGCCAAGCGCGAGGCGATCGCCATGAGCGAAGCCGGTTACCGTCCGCCGCTGAGGCCGCGCCGTATCCCGGTCGCAGGCAAGGCCGGCATTGCCCTGTTCAAGACTGCGATGGTCAATATGCGCGCCGGCAATCAGATTTCCGAGCATGACTATCTGATCTGCAGCAAGGTCGCACACGTCATGTGCGGCGGGGAAGTTGAGCCGGGCAGTTTCGTCGACGAGGAGTGGCTGCTCGAGCTCGAGCGCGCCGCTTTCATGGAACTTGCCGCGACGCGGAAGACGCAGGAGCGTATCGAGCACATGCTCAAGACCGGTAAACCGCTACGTAACTGAAAGAAGATATTCACTGCAAAGGCACAAAGGACGCAACGTTTTTAACGAAATATTTTGCTTTTCTTTGCGTCCTTTGTGCCTTTGCGGTGAAAACCGCTTTTGGAGATTAAATATGACCAGACAAATTCAGGATGCCTATATCGCCGCCGCCACGCGTACGCCGGTCGGCAAGTCGGGGCGCGGCACGTTCAAGAACGTGCGGCCGGATGATCTGCTCGCACACGTGTTGCGCGAGGCGCTGGCGAGTGTGCCGCAACTCGATCCAGCGAGCGTCGAAGATGTCATCATCGGCTGCGCCATGCCCGAAGGCGAGCAGGGCATGAACGTCGCGCGTATTGGCCTGTTGCTGGCGGGTCTTCCGGACAGCGTGCCGGGCGTCACCATCAATCGCTTTTGTGCCAGCGGCGTACAGGCGGTGGCGATGGCCGCCGATCGCATCCGCCTCGGTGAAGCCGACGTGATGATCGCCGGTGGCGCCGAGAGCATGAGCATGGTGCCGATGGGCGGCAACAAGTTGTCGATGAATCCGTCTATCTTTATCAACGACGACAACGTCGCCATCGCTTACGGCATGGGCATCACCGCCGAGCGCGTGGCGGAAAAATGGAAAGTGGGTCGCGAGGCGCAGGATACGTTCGCGTTCGAGAGCCATCGCAAGGCGGTGCAGGCAATCGAGAGCGGCGAATTCGCGCACGAGATTTCACCGTACCACGTAACCGAAACTGTTCCCGATCTCGTCAACCGCGCGGTGAGCCGCAAGCAGCGTGAAGTCCTGAACGACGAAGGCCCGCGCCGCGATACGTCGATGGAAGCGCTGGCGAAGCTGCGGCCGGTGTTCGCGGCCAAGGGATCGGTTACGGCCGGCAACAGCTCGCAAACCTCGGACGGCGCCGGCGCCGTAATCCTGGTGAGCGAAAAGATTCTGAAGCAATACAACCTCACGCCGTTGGCGCGCTTCGTCGGCTATGCCGTCGCCGGCGTGCCGGCGGAGATCATGGGCATCGGTCCGGTGAAGGCGATTCCGAAGGTGTTGAAGCAGACCGGCATCCGTCTGCAGGATCTCGACTGGATCGAGCTCAACGAGGCCTTCGCCGCGCAGAGCCTGGCGGTGATCCATGACGTCGGTCTCGATCCCGCCAAGGTCAACCCGCTCGGTGGCGCGATTGCGCTGGGTCATCCGCTCGGTGCCACCGGCGCCATTCGTACCGCCACCGTCGTGCACGGCCTGCGTCGTCGCAAACAGAAGTACGGCATGGTGACGATGTGCATCGGCACCGGCATGGGTGCAGCCGGAATATTCGAGGCCATCCAATAAGCGTCGGCCAAGGAGAAAAATAATGCGTGCAGTCACCAGTCTCGCCGTCGTTGTATTGTTGCTGGCTGCGCCGGGGGTATCGGCGCGCGAGGTCGAAGGCGTTCAGATCCCGGAGACGCTAACGGTAGCGGGCGCACCGTTGACGTTGAACGGTGCCGGCGTGCGCAAGCGCTTCTTCATCAAGGTATACGTCGGCGCCTTGTACTTGTCGGCGAAACAGACGCAGCCGGAGGCGATCGTGAACGCAGACGGCGCAAAAAGCGTGTATCTGCATATCCTTTATAAGGAACTCGAAGCCAGCAAGCTCACGGACGCCTGGACCGATGGGTTCAAGAACAATAGCAGCGAGACCGAATTCCAGGCGCTGGCGCCGCGGCTGGCGCAGTTTAACGCTTCATTTCGTGCTGTTCGCCGCGGTGACACGATACGCCTCGATTTTCTGCCGAACAGCGAGACGCGTGTCGTCATCAACGACGAGGACCGTGGCACCGTGTCTGGCGCGGATTTTCAGCGTGCAGTTCTAAAGGTCTGGCTCGGCGACAAGCCGGCCGACGGCGATTTGAAACAGGCGATGCTCGGTGGTTAGGCGCCCCGTCGCCGGGTGGCCGACATGAATCTTTATCTGCGCCTGTTGCTGCTTCTGTTGAAGCTGCCGTTCGTGCGTCACCGTGGAGTGTTCGAACCATCGCGCATCCACTTTCGCGTGCTGCCGAACGATTGCGACATTAACCTGCATATGAACAACGGCCGGTATCTCACGTTTCTGGATCTCGGACGCACTCACCTGACTGCCCAGACCGGCCTGTTGTCGGTCGTGCTGAAAAGACGCTGGCAACCCGTGCTTGCGGCCGCCGAGATTAATTTCATCCGGGCCTTGCCTCCGTTTGCGCGCTTTACGATCGTGAGCAGATTAATGACGTGGGATGAGAAATATTTCTACATCGAACAACGCTTCGAGCGTGGCGGCGACCTGTGTGCAATGACGTTCGTCAAAGCCGTGTTCCTGGCTAACGGCAAACGGCTCGCCAGCGCGGAAGTGCTGAAGGCGTTAGGGGTTAAGGACTCCGCGCCGACGGTGCCACCGGCGTTACGCCACTGGATAGAGATGTCCGAGTTGAAGAAACAGCACACCGCGGTTCGGTAACCAAGACAGGAAACAAACAACTCAGTTGGTAGTATCCGTGCACGTCCCGGGACGGTGCATTAGCTATAGTGATTAGACAAAACAAGGGGAGTGAGTAATGACCGAACTGAATGCGGTTCATCGGCGCAATATTGTTCTGGTCGGGCTTTTCCAGGGCCTGCTATTGCTAGTGGCGCACGAATTGATTCGCCGCTCAGTGTGGCCGACGCCGCCCTTGATGGTATTTACCCCTTGGTACGCCATCGTCATCGCAGTGCCGCTCGCGCTTCAGCTGATGATTGGAAGCGTTATGAACCGGCGTTTGATTTCGTTCGCCGTCATGGTGGCCGCCGTGCTGGCGTTGCTGGGCACATACGTCGGATGGACTGTCGGCGTCCAGGACTATTGGAGCACGGTGCTGTGGTCGTTTGGTTTGACGATCTATGTGGCGTGGCACGTGTTGGTGCCACTGGCACAAACGGGGCTGGCCCAGGGTCGCTGGCACTTCCCCTATGTTTCGCTGTTCGAGAACGCCTGGAATAACACGTTCACATTCATCATTGCCTGGGTGTTTACCGGAATTTTCTGGGCACTGCTGATGCTATGGGCCAGCCTGTTCCGTGTCCTGAAGATTTCCTTCTTTTTCGACGTGTTCACGAGCCCTTACTTTTATTACCCGGCATTGTCCGCGGTGTCGGCGTTTGCCGTGTACCTGGGGCGCAAACACGTCAGCGCCGTCGTCACCGTGCGGCGTATCGTCTTGAGTATCTTCCGCGGCCTATTGCCGTTGCTGGCACTGATTGCCCTGCTGTTTCTGGCGGCGCTTCCTTTCACCGGACTTGCTCCGTTGTGGGCGACGGGTCACGCCACATCGCTCATGCTCACGTTGCAATTGTTGTTGATCCTGTTCCTGAATGCGGTGTATCAGGATGGGACCGGTGAGCCGCCGTATCATCGTGCACTGCGTCGCGTGATCGAGCTGGCGATCCTCCTCGCTCCGGTGTACACGCTGTTGTGCTTTTATGCACTGAGCTTGCGCATCGATCAGCATGGCTGGAGCGTTGATCGCGTGTGGGCGGTACTGATCACGGGGTTGGCGGGATGTTACCTGGTCGGCTATGCCACGGCCGTTGTGTGGCGCCGGAAGGCGTGGATGGGGTTGATGTCACCGCTCAACGTCGGTGTGGCGATGGTGGTCATCGCAGTCATGGTGGCGGTGAATACGCCGTTACTGGATACCCGGGCCATTACGGTACGCAGTCAGCTCGACCGGTTGTTGGTCGGCAAGGTTTCCGCGGACGCGTTTGACTACCGCTACTTTCGTTTTCATCTCGCGCGGGTCGGAAATGACGCACTGCGCCAGCTGGAGCAGCTGACGGATCATCCGGAGGCGGAAACGATTCGTGGCCATGCGCAGCGGATGCTCGCGACAACTTACCCGTACGGAGAGCCGGAAGGACTCAAGCCGGTGGTCGAAAAGCCAGACGATCTCAAGCGCCATCTTGTGCTGTATCCCCAGAACACTGAGTTCGATCCGACGTTCCTGCGGCACCTGTTCGATGTGCGGGCGCAGCCACTGATGAAGGACTGTATCAACAAGAAGCCGTGTTCGGTGCTGGCCGTTGACCTCAATGACGATAAACAGCGCGACTACGTCGTCATAAGCTGTCCGACCCACTGGGAATTCAAGGCGGAAGTGTTTGCGCGCACCGCAGGCGGATGGAGCCACGTCGGTGACTTGAACAGCCCCAACAGCTCCTGTCCGGAAGTTTTGCGGGAGTCGGAAAACTTTTTGCGTGAAGGCGATTTCGGGGCGGCGCGCTCCGCTTGGCGTAATCTGCGCGTAGGAAAAACGATGGTGCCTTTTACCGAAAAAGAATCATTGAAATAGCGGCATTTAGTGTTTCTCTTCAATAGCAAAAAGGCCGCTTGCGCGGCCTTTTTGCTATTCGAACTGTTCAGCGTCAGAGCAACACGCGCTCGACACCACCGTCTTTCACCTTGTTCACGAAATCGCGCGACCAGGTATCGCCGAAGCGATGCTTGGCAAGCTCGACCACGATGTAATCGGTGTCGAGGCCAGTGCTGTCGGCGTAACGTGCCAGACCCTGCTGGCACGACGGGCAGGAGGTGAGAATCTTTACGTTGCCGTTCTTCGCCTCGGTCTCACCGGTCAGTTTCTGAATATCCTTGCTCAGCTCTTCTTCCTTGCGGAAGCGCACCTGGGTCGCTATGTCCGGACGCGTGACCGCAAACGTGCCTGACTCGCCGCAGCAACGATCGGAAAGTTTCACGTCCTGGCCCATCAGCGTCGACGCCACCTTGATCGGTTGGTGCGTCTTCATCGGCGTGTGGCAGGGATCGTGATAGAGATACTGCACACCCTTCACGCCTTCGAGCTTCACGCCTTTTTCCATCAGGTACTCATGGATATCGAGCAGTCGGCAACCGGGGAAGATTTTTTCAAACTGATAACGCAGCAACTGATCCATGCAGGTGCCGCACGACACGATGACGGTCTTGATGTCGAGATAGTTCAGCGTGTTGGCGACGCGGTGGAACAGCACTTGGTTGTCGGTCGAGATCTGATTGCCCTTCTTCTCGTCGCCGCTCGAGGTCTGCGGGTAGCCGCAGCAGAGATAGCCCGGAGGCAGTACCGTCTGGGCGCCCACCTCGTAGAGCATCGACAGCGTGGCGAGGCCAATCTGGCTGAACAGGCGCTCGGAACCGCAGCCCGGAAAATAAAACACCGCATCGGATTCGTCGGTGACCTTGTTTGGGTCGCGCAGAATAAAGACATTCTCATCGTCTTCGATGCCGATGGCCGCGCGCATGGTTTTGGAGGAGGTGTCGGCTGGCAGCGGGCGCTTGATGAAGTGCACGACTTGGGCCGTGATTGTCGGTGTTTTTCCGGTAGTGGAGGCGGGCCGCTTGGCGCGCTTCTGGAATGGCTTGGATAAGAACTGGTACGCCAGGCGTTGCGCCCGATAGCCAATGCTGACCATCGCACCGCGCATGGCCTTGATCACCGCCGGATCGGTGGCGTTGAGAAACGCCATCGACGCGCGCGTGCCGAGCGACAGATTCTTGTGCCCGCGGTTGCGCAGGATGTTGCGCATGTGAATCGACACGTCGCCGAAGTCGATGTCCACCGGGCACGGCTTCTCGCACTTGTGGCAGACCGTGCAGTGATCGGCGATGTCGTTCATTTCATCGAAGTGGCGGATCGAGAGCCCGCGCCGTGTCTGTTCCTCGTACAGGAACGCCTCGATGATAAGACCCGTTGCCAGGATCTTGTTGCGCGGCGAGTACAGCAGGTTCGCGCGCGGCACGTGCGTGGTGCATACCGGCTTGCACTTGCCGCAACGCAGGCAGTGCTTGATCGAATCGTTGAGCGCACCGAGCTCGCTGGCTTCCAGGATCAGTGCTTCCTGTTCGACCAGGCGCAGCGATGGCGTGTACGCACCGTCGAGCGTCGCCCCGGCCAGCAGCTTGCCGCGATTGAAGTGGCCCTTCGGGTCCACCTGTTCCTTGTAGCGCGCAAACGCCGCGATCTCTTTCGGATCGAGATAGTGCAGTTTGGTCAGGCCGATGCCGTGTTCGCCCGAGATCACGCCGCCCAACGACGTCGCCAGTTCCATCACCCGATCGACGATGCGATGCGCTTCATTCAGCATCGCGTAATCGTTCGAGAATACCGGGATGTTGGTGTGCACGTTGCCGTCGCCCGCGTGCATGTGCGTCGCCGCGAACAACCGCCCCTGGCGCACCTGGGCGTGAATCTCATCGAGCTTCTTGCGCACGGCCTCGAGTTCGCCGCCGAGGAAAATGCTCTTGAGCGGACGTTCGATCTCGTTGCGATAGGAGATGCGCAGGTCGCGGCGCACCAGCAGATTCAGCAGCGTGTCGCCGGCGCGGATCTTGGCGCGCGTGGCGGCATCGAGGAGTTCGGCGAACTTGTGCGCCTCGGCGTCCATGTTGACGAGCAGCGTCTTCCAGCGCGCACGCACCGCGGTCAGCAGCTCGCGCGCCTCGTCCTTCTTCGATTCGACGATGGCGTCGCCCTCGGTGCTTTGCCCGTATTCCTCGGGCAGCGCGCGCAGCTCCACCATGTCGCCCGCGAGGTAGGCGAGCACGGCGTCGATCATGGCGAGCTTGTTGTGCGTCGACTGCTCGATGTTGATGCGTTCGATGCCGCTCGAATACTCGGCCAGCTTGTCGAGCGGAATGACGACGTCTTCGTTGATCTTGAAGGCGTTGGTGTGTTTCGCGATCGCCGCCGTGCGCGAGCGATCGGCCCAGAAGCGCACGCGCGCCTCGGGGCTCACGGCCACGAAACCTTCGCCGTTTTGTTTATTGGCCAGCTGCACCACGTGCGAGGACACGCGGCCGACGGCGTCCTCGTCGTCACCGGAGATATCGGCGATCAACACCATCTTCGGGCGTTCGCGCTTCGGTGCCTTGGTGCTGTAGTTCACGGCCTTGATGTAGCGCTCATCCAGATGTTCCAGGCCGGTGAGCGAGACGCCGGGCTGGGCGTCGATGTGGTTTTTGACATCGACAATGGCCGCCACCGCGGGCGTCATGTCGTCGCCGAAGAATTCCAGGCACACGGTGCGGATGTACTTCTGTTTGCGATGCAGAACGAACACGGCCGAGGTGATGATGCCGTCGCAACCTTCTTTCTGTACCCCCGGCAGACCGCCGAGGTACTTCGAGGTCACGTCTTTGCCGAGGCCGGGCTTGCGCAGCTCACGACCCGGAATTTTGAGCAGCGTCGATTCGCCGACCGGCGTCTTGCCGTCGGCGGCGTAACGCGTCAGGCGAAACGTCACCGTTTCCTGTTCGTGGATCTTGCCGAGGTTGTGGCACAGGCGTTCGACCTCGAGCCATTCGGCATCCGCCGTGACCATGCGCCACGAGGCGAGGTTGTCGAGCGTGGTGCCCCACCTGACGGCCTTCTTGCCGCCCGCGTTCATGGCGATGTTGCCGCCGATGGTGGAGGCGTCCTGCGAGGTCGGATCGACCGCGAACACGACCTTGTCGAATTCCGCGATGTCGGCGACGCGACGCGTCACCACACCGGCTTCGGCGCGTACCGTCGCGACTTCCTGTGTCATGCCGGGCAGCAGTTGATATTCGACTTTGCCGAGACCTTCAAGCTTCTCGGTGTTGATGACGGCGGTGTCGGCATACAGCGGCACGGCGCTGCCGGTGTACCCGGTGCCGCCGCCGCGCGGGATGATGGTGAGCCCGAGTTCCATGCACGCACGCACGATGTGGATCACTTCCGCTTCGGTATCGGGCGTGAGCACGACGAAGGGCAGTTCCACGCGCCAGTCGCTGGCATCGGTGACGTGCGAGACGCGCGCCGTGCCGTCAAAGCAGATGTTGTCCGCGCGCGTGACTTTGCCGAAACGTTTCACCGCGAGCTTGCGCAACCGCTTCTGTTCCGGGATCCAGGCCTCGAACTTTTTCACCGCGATGCGTGCGGCGGCTTCCAGTTTGAGCGCGGTCGCGTCGCCGTTGGCGCGGTCCTTAATCTGATCCAGACGATGATGCAGTGCGTGCGTGAGCGAGCCCCAGCGCTTGGTGCTCTCCATCAAGTCGTCCTGAATGAACGGATTGCGGGTAATGACCCACATGTCGCCCAGCACCTCGAACAACATGCGCGCCGAGCGCCCGGTGCGCCGACGTGCGCGTAACTCGTTCAGCACGTTCCACATCTCTTCGCCGAGAAAGCGAATCACGATTTCGCGGTCGGAGAACGAGGTGTAGTTGTACGGAATTTCGCGGATACGGGTCGGCGCTGGCGTGGCAGCGGCCTGCGGGGCAGGTGCGTTCATAGGTTAAGATTCTAGGTCTTTCTATATAGATGCAGCGTGTCGGAAATGCGGAAAATCCAGGGGCAGATGATCGCATTCCCGAATGTGTTTGTCTTGTGCAGGCGCCGTTGCGGCGCCATATTGCGGCTATGTTTAAGGTGGCTGGCGTGTCGGTAACCAAAAATTAACCTACCGGGGAGTGCACATGCGGTTGTTACGATCTTTGCCCGTTTTATTGTTGCTGTCTGGATGCGCCGTCAATCGTCAGCCGTACATGGCCTACGAGAACCAGAATTATCCGCTCAAGTCGACGGCGGTGGTGAGCGTGTACGAATTGAATCGAGACAACCTTTTATTCACGTTTACAAAAATGGATGGCAAGGAGCTTTCGAGCTTCGCCTCGGGACGTCCGTTCTGGGTGCGCGTTATTCCCGGTCCTCATAGTTTCGATATGAAAGCATGCCGGTCCGATCTGGTCGGGCTCATGATCGTCACGAAATGTTTTGATGCCCAGTTCAGTATTCCGTTTGTGAAGCCGGGCCATGTTTACGTCGTCGAATCGAGTTCGGGACCGGGCGCGTATAACGCGAAAGACCTCGGCCTATATCCTGACTACGGGGTCACACTCGGCCTCGAAGGTGTGAACAAGGAACGTCATCGGGTGAAGTTCGAGTGAATACATAGAAGCGCTGCGTAAAAAAAGGCCGCGTGAGCGGCCTTTTTATTTTGTCGCATTCCTGAACGACTTTGTCTTGCTGGCAACAGACACCCCGCATGTCCGCGCTGCGCCCGTGTTACTCCGCAGCCTTTCGCGCGGCAGGCGGTTGCACATTCTCGAAGTAGCGGCCGGGGGTGACGCCGAGCGCTTGACGGAACATGGCGATAAAGGCGGAGGTGTCCTGGTAGCCCACGTCGAGCGCGGCGGCGGTAACGGACTCACCGTGCGCCAGCGCCTCCAGCGCCACCAGCAAGCGCAGCTGTTGGCGCCATAATGCGAAGGTCAGTCTGGTTTCCTTCAAGAACAGCCGCGCCAGTGTGCGGCTGCTCGCACCGACGCGCTGCGATAGTTCATCCAGTGTCTCGTTCGATGCCGGTTTCGCACGCAACGCGGCCGTGATGGTGCGCAGCCGGCGATCCGCCGGTTCCGGCAGATGCAGCGGCGTGTGCGGCAATTCGGGAAGTTGCTCGATCAACACCGACAGCAGCCGTGCCTGCGAACCGATTTTCGGATAACGCCATCCGTAGGTCGCGGCCCGCAACAACAGCTCGCGCACCAACGGCGTGATGGCTACCGTGCAGCAGTGCTTGGGCAGCGTCTTGGTGAGGCGCGCATCGAGATAAAGCGTACACAGCGTAAAGCTGCGCTGCGAAACACCGCGGTGCACGAACCCGGGCGGCAACCACACGCCGCGCTGCGGCGGCACGATCCAAATGCCGGCGTCGGTCTCGACGCGCACCACGCCTTCGTGGGCATAGAAGAGCTGGCCCTTGCGGTGCTGGTGCGGCGGGCCATCCATCGATTCGTAGCGCTGTAACAGCACGAACGCCGGCTGTTTGATTCGATCAGGATCGATGATGCGCGCCTGGTCGGCGAGCTTGACCGTGTAATCGCGAGTTGTCCGTTTCGCCATATCGGTTGGCATTCTACGCCAAGTGCGAAATTTACTGCGCCCCTAACCTTGTCACGTCAACTATTGATAAGGAGCGGTGCCTTGACTTCATTTCTGAAAAAGACGATCCCGGCGATATCTGTCGCCGTGCTGAGCCTGGGAGCGTCCAGCGCTTACGCCGGCAAGCTCGGCGTGTTTACCTCCGATGCCAATGGCTTCGATACGCACACCTTCTATTACGACGACGGCATGGAAGTAACGCTGATCGACACGCAATTCGTACCGGCGCTGACGCAGGCGATGGTCGAGCAGGTGAAAAAGGAAACCCGCTCGCCGATCACGCGTGTAATCGTCACGCATCCGAATCCGGACAAGTTCAATGGCCTGGCCTATCTGCACACGCTCGGCGTGGAGTCCATCAGCAGCCGTGCCGCGGCCGCGGCCATGCCCGGCGTCCACGAGTACAAGAAATACTATTTCGTGAAGTTGGCCAAGATGTTCACCGACGAGACCTATCCCAAGTTCGAGAACGTCAAGACCACGTTCACCGGACAGACCCAGATAAAACTGAAGTCGGGCGAGACACTAAGCCTGATCGAGCTGAAGAACCCCGGCGTGACCAGCACGCAGGTAGTGGTGCGCATCGACGAGACCGGCGATCTCCTCGTTGGCGACCTTGTGCATCACAAGGCCCATGCCTGGCTCGAAGGCGCCATCGTCAACGGCAAGCCGCACGCGGATCTTGTTAAGTGGGCCGCGGCGGTGGCTGAGTTGCCGGCGCTGGCGAAGGATAAGCCGAACGCCAAGGTGTACGGCGGGCGCGGCGAGTTCGTCAGTGTCGCAGAGGCGGTGAAAGCGCAGCGTGCGTATTTGAACAAAGCGAATGCCCTGGTGAATGACTACATCGCGACGTTAGGTAAACGCAAAGCGGAGCTGACCGACCCGACGCTGTCGAAGACGCATCATGAAGAACTGGAAAAGCGTTTCGTTCAAGCTTTTCCGGACTATGCGCTGCCGTACATGATCAACTACAGCATCTACGGATTAATCGGTACCAAGCTCCAGTAGTCGATCGCGGAAACTAGGGATCGCACGCGCGTCTTTAGTTTCCGCGACGCTTCAAGCGGCGGCACCCCGCTGGGCCGATCATGGAGACGATAGAATGGAAATCAGATCTATCTCTGCAATTAACACCGAGCGATTGCCTGCGTGGGGCCGTAAAATCGCATTCGCGTTGGCGGCAGTCATTGCTGCCTATGCGCTGACTCAGCTGGTGCGGTTGCTCACCGGTTCAGTCGCACCAGCGACTGCTCGAACTCCGGCAAGCGAAATCGCCGCGCTGGACGCGCCCAGCGAGGTGGCCGTACATCCAGTCGAGGAGGTCTATTCTGCGCAACAACCTAAATTGAAATTAAAGTTAGTAGGCACCTTGACCGCGGGCGAGGGGCACGGTTCGGCCTTAATTGCCAGCGACAGCGGCGACGAAAAAGTATTCTTCGTTGGCGACACGGTGCCGGGGAATTCAAAACTGAAGGCCGTGTATAAAGATCGGGTGTTGCTCGAAAGCGGCCGTGGCCAGGAGACGCTAAGGTTATCCAAAGAAATAAAACCTTCGAATTTCGTCGATGGCCCCTCGCAAGCGCCCGGCCAATCTGCATTGTCTGATGCCGATATGGCCGAATACTTTTTACCGGCCACATCGCCTACCGGGGAGTTGATCGGTTACCGTTTGTCACCTGATAACCATCAAGCCCGATTCCAACAATTGGGCCTGCTTCCGACGGACATCATCACCGCGGTTCATGGGCTTCCGCTCGTTCAGCCGGAAAGCCGCCTGCGCGCGTTACAACGGCTCAAGAGCGACGAGTTTGCGAGCATTACGTTCGTTCGCGATGGCAATAAGCTCATCAACATAACGATTATGCCCGATGTAGAGATAAAGGCTGCGGAGTGAAATGCCAGTGCCAATGCCAATGTTCTGATTCGTACAAAGCAAAATCCAGGAAACGGAAACCCCCCCTTTTTTTGCGACCCGGTAAGCCTTGCCCCCGCACACTAATGAAACATCGCGAATAGTTTGGTGCCGCTCGTACACCGGCGCGAGGCCGCTTGCTGTGCGTTGTCCGGCGCGCCCTTGAATTTTCCGATGGCGAAACTACGTTACTATTAGGTAACCACCGAGGGTTTGCAATGTCGCGTTGGCGTGCGTCCGGACTCCATTTTCTCATCAGTCTTTTTATCCTCGTCACAGCACTGGCGCTGATACGCCTGCTTTGGTATCCGGATTTCTATTTTGCCGCCATCGGCGCCGACGGCCTGCTGGCCATCCTGTTTGCCGTGGACGTGACGCTCGGGCCACTGATTACTCTCATCATATTCAGAGTTGGCAAGAAAGGACTCGGGTTCGATCTTACGTTCATCGCTGCATGTCAGCTGGCGGCGCTGTTATATGGCATGCACACGGTCTTTCTCGCCCGTCCCGTGTTCGCAGTGTTTTCGGGCAATCGCTTCGAGGTCGTGCAAGCAGTGGACCTTGATCTTAACGGCGTTCAGGATCCTGAATTCCAGACGATGTCGTGGACCGGGCCACGCTGGGCGTCGCTGAAGGTTCCACAAGACGAAGAAGTAGTGACTGCGGTCATATCCGATGTGCTGGCTGGCGGCAAGGATTTCCAGCAGTACGCCCGATTTTTAGCCCCCTATGAAGAGGCCAGGAATCTGGCGATTACCAAGCTCAGGCCGTTGCAGCGATTACGCCGCAAAGGTGTGCCGGCCCGTGAGCGGGTGGAAAACTTCTTGTCCGATCATGGCGTCGGTGAAGAGGAGGTGGGGTATCTCCCGCTCACCGCGCGCGCGGAACACATGGCCGTCATTGTGACGCGCGCCAACGGTGACATCCTCGGGGTCGTGCGCGTGAACCCCTGGTAGACGACGGCGTGGCGCGGTCGACGCGCCAAGTGGTTACGCAGTCGCGACCGGGATTTTGCCAATCTTCGCACGCCACTCGGCGGGACCGGTTTTGTGCACGGCGTTGCCGCCAGAGTCGACTGCCACCGTAACCGGCATGTCCTTCACTTCGAACTCGTAAATTGCCTCCATGCCCAAATCTTCGAATGCGAGCACGCGCGCTTTGCGGATGGCTTTCGAGACCAGGTAGGCCGCGCCGCCGACGGCGATGCAATACACGGCGCGATTGTTCTTGATTGCCTCGACGCCAATCGGACCGCGCTCGGACTTGCCGACCATGCCGATCAGGCCGGTCTGCTCAAGCAGCGGCGCGGTGAACCTGTCCATGCGTGAGGCCGTGGTGGGGCCAGCGGGGCCGACGACTTCGTCGCGCACCGGATCGACCGGACCGACGTAATAAATGAAGCGGTTGGTGAAATCGACCGGCAGCTTCTCGCCCTTGTTCAGAATTTCCACCATGCGCTTGTGCGCGGCGTCACGGCCGGTGAGCAGCTTGCCCGAGAGCAGCAGGCGATCACCGGATTTCCACTTGGCGATTTCCTCTTTGTTAAGCGTGTCGAGATTTACCCGCCGGCTGGTGGCGAAATCGAGCGTCAGCGTCGGCCAGTCCTCGAGGTTCGGCGGATCGAGGCTCGCTGGCCCGCTGCCGTCGAGCACGAAGTGCGCGTGACGTGTGGCGGCGCAGTTGGGCAACAGCGCGACCGGCTTCGACGCCGCGTGCGTCGGGTAATCGGTCACTTTGACGTCGAGCACGGTGGAGAGGCCACCCAGGCCCTGCGCGCCGATGCCGAGCGCGTTTACTTTTTCGTACAGTTCCAGACGCAGTTCTTCGGCGCGATTCGAGGCACCGCGCGCTTTCAGCTCATGAATATTGAGCGGCTCCATCATGCCCCACTTGGCCATGAGCATGGCCTTTTCCGGTGTGCCGCCGATACCGAGTGACAGCATACCGGGTGGGCACCAGTCGGCGCCCATGGTCGGTACTTGTGCCAGCACCCAGTCGACGATGTTGTCGTTCGGCAGCAGCATCGCAAATTTGGATTTGTTCTCCGAGCCGCCGCCTTTGGCGGCGACGATCACTTCCACTTCTTCACCGGGCACGAGTTCGACGTGCACCACCGCCGGTGTGTTGTCGCCGGTATTCTTGCGCTTGCCGTCCGGGTCCGAAAGGATCGAGGCGCGCAGCTTGTTGTCGCTGTTCAGATACGCGCGGCGCACGCCTTCGTTCACCATTTCCTGAATCGTGAGCGTCGTGTTCCAGCGCACATTCATGCCGACGCGCAAAAAAGCGATGCAGATGCCCGTGTCCTGACAGATCGGGCGATGGCCCTCGGCCGACATGCGCGAATTAATGAGGATCTGCGCCATCGCGTCTTTCGCGGCCGGCGATTCCTCGCGTTTATAGGCTTCGTGCAGCGCCTTGATGTAGTCCACCGGGTGGTAGTACGAGATGAACTGGAAGGCGTCGGCGACGCTCTGGATAAAATCGTGTTCGCGAATGACGGTCATGGGGCTGCTCTCGGAGTGACGACGCGGGGGCGAATTTACCACAGGCGGTGCGGACGGCCCTAGAATCACCGGGAATTCACCGTGGCGGGGCCGGTGTCGGCGAACGTCCCGGGCAGCTTCTGCACGAACCCGATGGTCACGGCGATAGTTTGGAGGTGCCGCCGTTCCGATGCCGCCAAACCGGATGTGTTTCTGTCCGAGGTCACCCCAGCCATGCCATTGGTACGTTTGGAATTCGCTAACGCGGCGTTGGTCTAATCTCGACACACTCGTCATGTGGCTCCGGCGTGGGCGTACGTATTGATTGAGGCGTTCGGTACCTCCGTTGTGACGCAGGCACCGAACCCGCTCTCGTTTGAGCCACGGGAATGACTGGGGTATCGATGAGCGATTCTGGTCAAAACGATTCTGGCTCTGCGCAGGCGGCGCGTGCCATCGTGCCGTTGCGTCAGCCTGTCCTGCGGGCGCGCTGGTTCAACATTTCTACGTTGCGCAGGAAATTGCTGCTTTCGTTTGTCGCCGTGGCAGTACTTCCATTGGCCCTGATGACGTACCTCGATTACCGCACGACGCGCGCCGAGCTCACGCGCGTCAACTTTCAATCCTTGTTTGCCGCGGCCTCGCAGACCGCCATGCGCCTGGATTCATTCATTGACGGCAATTTAGATATCGTCGGCACGGAGGCGCAGGTACCGTTGCTGGCAACGTATCTGACCGCGTCGGTGGCACAGCGTCAGGAATTAGCGCCGCAGGTGCTGGATCTGTTGTCTACCTTTTCCCGTCGCGATACCCGGTTCATTCAGTCGTATGCGCTGCTGGATATCAACGGGCGCAACCTCATCGATTTTCAGCCGGCCAATATTGGCAGCCTGGAATCCGGCCACGATTACTTTCACGTTGCGCTAAAAACCCAGCAGCCGTACGCCTCACGGGTGGAATTTTCTGACGGGCAAGCCCACTTTCACCTGAGCAGCGCGGTCCGCGCCCCGAAAGGCGGCGCGCTCGGTGTATTGCGGGGACGCTACAACGCCGCGGTTTTGCAGGACATGGTGGCCGAACACAACGAGTTGCTCGGGCCACGGTCGTTTGCGTTTGTCCTGAACGAGGACCGGATATTTCTTGCCTACGGGCCGTTACCGCCTGATCGCCTTTCCGAAAAAATTTATAAGTCGCTGACGTCGCTCACCCCCGCCCGCGCGGCAGAGCTTCAAGCCAGTCAGCGTTTACCGCGCAGGCCTCCCAATCAGCTGTCTGTCGATCTTCCCGACCTGGCGCAAAACCTGAACCGGCACGGCGACCACGAGTCTACCTTCACCGCTGAAATCCCGGATGCCGGCAAAGGCACGTACGCCGCGGCGATCTCGCAACTGATCACGCAGCCGTGGTTAGTGGTGTTCGTTGAGCCGCAGGATGTCTTGCTGGCGCCGGTGCTGAAGAAGACGCGCGCCATGACGACATTGGCTTTCGTCATGCTGGCCTTGGTGGCGGTGGTGGCAATCGTCACCGCGCAGCTGCTCACGCGCCCGATCGTGCGCTTGACCGCGGTCGCGCGCCAGGTTGCCGAAGGCAATATCGGCGCCAAGGCCGATGTCACCACTTACGACGAGATCGGCATCCTCGCACGCACATTCAATTTCATGACCGATAAGCTCAAAGAAACCGTGGACGGACTACGCCGCAGCGAAGCGAAATTCCGCGACACTTATGAATACGCTCTCGAAGGGATATACCAGGCGACGATGGATGGGAAACTGTTAAGCGCCAATCCGGCGATGGCGCGGCTACTGGGCTACGAATCGTCTGCCGAGCTGGCCGCGCGTATTGGCAACATTTCCGAACTCTACGTGCACCCCGAAGCGCGCGAAGCGCTTGTGCTGCCGGCGATTCTCGAGCGGGGCGTGGCGCTTGGACTGGAGCTCGAGGTCTACCGCAAAGACCGGACCACGATCTGGATCTCAGTCAACGCCCGCATCGCGCGCGATGAAAACGGCAATCCGGTCTTTATCGAGGGCTTTGTCACCGACATTACCGAACGCAAGCGAGCCCAGGATCACATTCGGTACCTCGCGCAGCATGATGCATTGACCGGCCTGCCCACGCGCGTGGTGTTCCGCGATCGCATCGCGCTTGCACTCGCGCAGGCGCGGCGCGAGAACCGCCACGTGGCGGTATTGTTTATCGATCTCGATCACTTCAAGCACATCAACGATTCCCTCGGTCACCAGGTCGGCGATCGCCTGCTGCGCGCGGTGGCCGCGCGACTGCAACATTGTCTGCGCGAAGTAGACAGCGTGGCGCGCCTGGGGGGCGATGAATTCGTGATCGGTTTACCGGGGATCGACACCGGCAACGACGCTGCGTCGGTGGCGCGGAAGGCAATTGAGGCCCTGACCCGGCCGTTGACCGTGGACGAACACGAGCTGCATATCAGCGCCAGCATCGGTATCAGTTTTTATCCGACCGATGGCGAGGACGTGGATGCGCTGATGCGCGCGGCGGACACGGCCATGTATCACGCCAAGGAAAAAGGACGTAACAATTACCAGTTTTTCACCTCCGTGCTGAACGAAGCGGCGCAAAGCCGGCTGCTGATCGCCAATCGCCTGCATCACGCGTTGGCGCGCGGTGAATTTTTTCTTTGCTACCAGCCGCAGGTCGATCTCGAAACCGGACGCGTCTTTGCCGTCGAGGCGCTGATCCGCTGGGACCAGCCGGAGATGGGCACGATCGCGCCGAGTCAATTCGTGCGCGTGGCCGAAGAGACGGGCGCAATTTTTTTGCTTGGCGAATGGGTGCTGCGCGAGGCGTGTGCGCAGCTCGTGTGCTGGCGCAAGCAGGGTTACCCCGAGATACGCGTTGCCGTCAATTTATCGCCGCAGCAACTGCGTCGGCCCGGGTTTCCGGATTTCGCCGCGCGCACGTTGCGCGAGGCCGGGCTCACGGCGCCGGCACTTCAGCTCGAACTGACGGAGAGCACGTTGATGGTGCAAGGCGCGGAGAACATCGAGATCCTGGAGCGGCTCGCCGGTATGGGCGTGGAGCTGGCGGTGGATGACTTCGGCACCGGTTACTCCAGTCTTTCCGATCTGCAACGTTTCCCGATCCACACGCTCAAGATCGACCAGTCGTTCATCCGCGGGATCGGCGAAGATGCCAACGACACGGCGATCGTGACGGCCGTGATCGCCATGGCCGATAGTCTGGGATTGAACGTGGTGGCCGAGGGTGTCGAGACCGCCGCTCAGGCGGTGTTTTTGCGCCAGCACGGCTGTCTCGCGGCGCAGGGTTTTTATTTCAGCAGGCCGATGTCGGCCGACGCGTTGAATGAACTGCTCGGCAAGCAACGCCAGTCCTTGAACCTGCCGCAGCGCCCGCCAAACCGAAACAGTACTTAGCCTTGCGTCGTTAGACGCTCTTGCCGACCGCGCTGTTTTCGAGCGTCGCCGCCTGTTCTTTGCCGAGATAGGACTGAATGACCCGGCGCACGGCGTAGATCAACGGAATCAGCACGACGGCGGCGCTCAGTTTGTACAGATAGTTCACGGTGCCGACGGCGAGAAACAGGCTGATCGGCCAGTGTTGCGGGCCGATGACGAAGGCGATGTAGAGCACGATGTAACTGTCCACCAGTTGCGACACTGCGGTCGAGCCGGTGGCACGTAACCAGATGTGGCGCTCGCCGGTGAGGCGGCGGATGCGCTGAAAGATCACGATGTCCACCAGCTGGCTCACGAGGAAGGCAACCACCGATCCGGCGATGGTCCACATGCCTTGGCCGAAGATGTTGGCGAACGCCGCCTGCATGTCGGCCACGCCCTGGTTTGCGCCGACGCTCACCCACCAGGGCGCCGGCACCAGTCCGATGGAAAGATAGGCGAAGAAAAAGGCGTAGATGATCAGCCCAACCGTGAGAAACGAAATCATGCGCACGCCACGCATGCCGAAGTATTCGTTGATGATGTCGGTCATGATGAATACCACCGGCCACAGCAATACCCCGGCGGTAAAGCTGAGTGACCCCTTCTGACCGAAGAGTTCCCAGTTGAAGGGCGCGACGCCCAACGTGTCCTCGAGTGCGAAGATCTTTACGCCGATGAATTCGGCGATCAGCGCGTTGCAGACGAAAAAGCCAGTGAGAATGACAAATAAGCGTGCGGAGCGATCGCCGAGCATGGGGTATCTCCGGTGTGCGAAATCAACGGTGTCTCTCCGCAAAGGCGGTCGCCCCTGCGCATCCTGCGCGCGCGACATTCGTGCATCCATGTACAGCACAAAGAGCGCAAAGGTCTGTTCCAGGAACCAGTTCTTTTCTTCGCGCCTTTGCGGTGAATAGTCGTTAGCCGAGGTTGGCTATCGTCCGAGTGCGACGAACACGCCGGCCACGATGGCCAGTACGCCGAGCACCATGTAGTCATAGTTGAAATGCAGGTTGATGACTGCTTTCAGGCCGGTAAGGACGAGCCAGGTGGCGAGCAGCAGGTTTCCGATCATTTTCACTTTTTGTTCTCCGTGGCGTGCAGACCAAGCGGGTCGCGCGCATCGACGTCCTGCGCGAACGGCTTCTTGCGGTCCATGTTGGTGTGTTGGTAAACCTTGCCGACCCAGTTGTCGATCACCGCTTCGGCGGTGTCGTGCCAGGTGTTGTCGAGTGCCGGGGCGATGACGGACTCAGGTAGCTCCGGTATCGGTGCGCCGCGTTGTTTGGCCGCCACCGCGCGCTCCTGATGTTCGAGCAGGATGGCCTGAATGGTGAGCGGAAAGTAGTTTTCGACCAGCGGCGGATAATCCAGGCGTTCACCGCTGACGAAACGCGTGACTTCGCGTTTGTATTCCTTGAGCAGACTGACGGTGTCGTATTCCGGGTGGCCCTGAAAAAACACCAGACGAAAACGGTCTTCGCTCACCGCAAGGTGTACGTCGGCGACTTCACTTTCAACCAGGATGTGCAGACCCGCGGCCTCGAACTGCGCGCGCGAGACGTCGTTGTAACGCGAGTGCGGCACGTCGAAGCGCGTATTCACATCGGCCACGAGCGGGTGGCGCCGGTCGACGACGCGGTGCGAATACACGCCCCAGCGCTTGAACCCGAGCGGCTTGCGTTTCTGACCGTAACGGAACTGCAGCACCGCGTGCGTGGCGAGACAGGAACAAAGGGTCGAGGTGACGTTCTCGTAGGCCCAGTCGATCACCTGATTGAGCGGTTTCCAGAACGGTTCGAGCGACAGGTCCGGCTGCGTGACGTTGGCACCGGTGATAATGAGCGCGTCGAGGCCTTGCTCCTTGATTGCCTCGAAGCTCTCGTAGTACTGCGCCACGTGCGCTTCCGCCTCGGCGCCGCGCTTGAGTTCCTTGAACGTGAACGGGTGCACGTAGAACTGTGCGATCTGGTTCGATTGCCCGATCAGGCGCAGAAACTGGCGTTCAGTCGCCGCGAGCGCGGCATCCGGCATCATGTTCAGCAGTCCGACGTGCAACTCGCGGATGTCCTGGCGCACCGCGGCGTCGTGCGACACCACGTTCTCGCCTTCCAGGCGCAGGTGTTCGAACGTCGGTAGTTTGGAACTGGCAACGAGCGGCATGGAATCGTTCCTCTAACCGTGGCGATCGAGTGCTTTTTCCACCACCCGCAGGAAGCTCGGTTCGTCCTTTGCCTGCGCCAGATCTTCGGTGGTGATGGTGTAGCCGTACTGGTCGGCGATCGCCTGGTAGCGCGGCAGGCGCGAGTAAAAAAGACGCGGGAACGACCAGCGCACGAATTCGTCGGGCTCGATCTGCGCCACGTAGGCGATGCCCTTTTCGCGCAAATAAATCTCGAGCTGCTCGTCGAGGAAGGCCTCGCGGTAGTACATCGGCTTCGGGCTTTCCTCGGCACGGCGGATGAGCTCGTGCTCGTCCTTCTCGGTCGCCTTGATATACAAAATGAGCGTGTGTTCGGCCAGCGCATCGAGCACGCTGGCATCGTCGAGCTCGCACAGTGAGCCGCCGGCGTCGTTGATGAACTGCTGGTAGCCGTAAATATCATGCGCCTTGTGGATGAACTCGGGCACATCCTTCATGGCCGCGATTTCCGCTACCCGATGCAGCTCCTGGCGGCGCTTGAATTCCTTCAGCGCCAGGCCACCTTTCTCGGGGTTGCCGAGCTTGCCGAGGAAGCTCGAGACCGGCTGCAGGTTATCGACCGTAATGTTGTTACGGATGAAGAGCGAATCCGAGCGCAGCAGATCGCGCAGGAACGGCACTTTCATCGCCTCCTGCTTGATGTTGTCGAGAATCGGTTCGTCGAGATAGCGCGTGCCGATGCGGTAATCACCGGAGTAGTGAAACCAGTGGCGCCGGCGCAGTTTGATGGCCAGACGCGTCTTGCCGACCCCGGACATGCCGAGGAGGGTGATGCTTTTGGTGTCCCAGGCGCGGAACTCTTTGCCACTCAATCGCACGCGTGCTGCCCCATAATTCTTGTCCGGTTATTGTATGCGAGATTGTCGGTAGTCGCCTCGCACCCTCGCTCGCCGCTATAATCGCGCCCTCTGATGTGACGTAACACGAGGTTTGCATGACCACCGCCATTCCCATATCCATTGTCTCGGCCGACGACCCGCGCCTGACGCCGCAGAACAAATGCAGTTTCTGCAAGGGCTCGACCTGCTGCACCTATATGACCCAGCAGATCGACACGCCGCGCTCGATCGAGGACTTCGATCTGCTGCTGTGGCAGATCTCGCACTTTAATACCCAGGTATATAAGGACTCGGACGGCTGGTTCCTGCTGGTGAACAACCGCTGCGCGCACCTGCAGCCCGGCGGTCTTTGCGGCATCTACGAGACGCGCCCGCAGGTTTGTCGCGACCACACCAACGACGGCTGCGAGTTTGAAGGACCGTGCGGCGACGATGACTTCAAGGCGTTCTTTCCTGACTACGACGCGCTGCTCAAGTACTGCCGCAAGAAGTTCAAGAGCTGGGACAAACGCTTCAAGAAGAGCGCGTCGAAGTGATTGGGTGTTCCTTCCCCCTGAAAGCGGGAAGGAGTTTTTGAAATACCGCCGCTACTGAACCCCGCTCAAAAAACGCAGGCCGCACGCGTTCAATAAAACCCGGCTGCTCCCGCCGGTCGCACGCGAAAGCGTT
>Ga0209515_10001655_pt1 | contig 36593 bp, 52 predicted proteins | sample Subgroupgradi54m_FD_187454 | JGI IMG/M metagenome (GOLD analysis project Ga0209515, IMG submission 187454) | Subsurface groundwater microbial communities from S. Glens Falls, New York, USA - GMW60B uncontaminated upgradient, 5.4 m (SPAdes)... ... | reverse complement strand
TTGTTCCTACAACTGGACAAAGTCTCATCACTGTAAAAACATGTAAAGACACAGATAATGATGGAAAAAATGAAGAAGTTGAAGTTACGTGCGATCAAACTCAATATAATTCTGCCGGAGGTAGTGGAGCTTCAGGAACTAATTCAGGTAATCCAGATACTGCTTATACTCATTGTCTAGCTACGAAAGTAACAGATGCAGATGCGCAAATAGCTGGATTTGAAAAAGCAGTGAGAACAAAAGGAGCTTGCGGACTTGAATCTTCCTTAAGTGTTCCTTTAATTGGTCTTGGTGCAATGATTATTGCATTTATTATTTTAATTATTTATTACATTATCAAAGTAAAACGACCGAGATTAAAACACAAGAAGATTAGAAAAGTTTTAAAAAAGAAGAAAAATCACTAAATCTATGATTAACTCTTGGTTACTTTTATTGTTGATCATTACTACTGCATTTGTAATTTATTGGGTTTTATTTGGAGAGAAGAGACAACGGGAGATATTAAAAAGATGAATTTAATAAGAAGTATTTTTGAACATACAGAAGATGAGCAAGCACATAGACAATTTAGAAGATTTAGTAAAGGTACTTTTGAATCTCGAGCTGTTGTAGAATTAAATGTTGGAAAAGATCTCAAAGTTAAAACAAGTTTTGAATACACCAATGGATTTGTACGATTTTTTGGAAATACAATTAAAACTACAACCCATCTTACTGGAGGAATTATCACTTCTCAAGATTTAACAGGAAAATTAGGTTTTGAAATTGCAGATAAAAAACAATTTGCTGGTGTAAAAACGTATTTTTTTGATACAAATGTTACTAAAGAACAATTACTTCATGTATTAGATACCTATCCTGATGCAATTTTTTGCTTAAGTTTTTCTACTGACTATGGAAGTTTAAGTGTTAAAGTTAAAAATCCTAAATCTGCTAAACCTGGAAAAGCAGCAGCTGAAGATGTGAAAGCAGATTATTGTAAAATTGTTACTTCTGATTTAAATTTTAAACATGAGTTTGCTTTTGATGTTACCGAACCTTTTAAAAAATTTAGAGTGTTACATGACTTTATCATTACTGAACTTGTTGTTCCAGAACAATATAAACATGATTTTTTATTAGCAAGAATTCATGCCAAAAGAAAAGGAAAGATTGTTAGAACAATAACTTTAGATGGAAAAATTATTACTAAAGAAATAGATTTTGAAGTTTAATTCTTTTTATTTATGAAAAACTTACCCTTTACAAAGAAATAATAAAATGTAAGGGGTAACGATAATTTAAAGGATCTAGAAAATTAATGCTTTTCCCAACATTGTAAAAATTAATACTTGAAAAAGATATTGAAAAAGTGTTTACCTTCTATAATCTCTAATTAAAAAAAGGATATAACAAACCACAAAAGTCTTTAGGTTATGTTGTGCTTTATTGCTTAGTCAACAAGCAAAGTAATTAGTTTAATTTTTCTCTTTGTTGTTGACTATAAAAATACTTAATTAGAACTGATTATTACTTTTTAAGAAGATTTATATACTAATTAATACCGAATAATGATAAGTTAATAATTAAATTGTACGAACATGTCAGAAATAATACCTCAAAATATAGGAGAACCTAGTTTAGAACATTCTCCAACATTGAATACTGTCTTAATGGTAGAAGCAACGTTAAAAAATATGGAAGAAAGTGTTATTACAATTGCAGAACTAAAAAGAAAATTACCAAAACAAGTACATCACACTACCTTAAAAATTATTTTAGAATATTTAGAAATGAGTAATAAAATAGCAGTTAGCTTAAAAGGAATTACTTGGATACATACTATTCATCCCCATTTAAAAAAAGCGATTTCTCAAGGTTTAGAATTATGAATAAAATAATCAAAGTACTTCTTTCTCCAGAAGCAGAAGAAGTGTATTCTTATTTGAATGAAAAGTCTGTATCTTCAAAAATTGAAAGATCAATATTTAATGCAGTCAATAAAAAAGTAGAACTTATTAAAGTAAATATTCATTATGGAAATCCAATAGCAAAAAATTTGATACCTCCAGAGTATGTTCAGAAATATGGAGTCACAAATTTATTTAGAATTGAACTTCCTAATTTTTGGAGAATGCTTTATACTTTAACAGAAGAAGAAACTGAGATAGAAATCATTGCATTTGTTCTTGATATCATTGATCACAGAGATTATGATAAAAAATTTAGATATAAATAATAAGATCTAACTTTAGAACTATTTAAAAATTGAAACATTAAATTTGTCTTTAACTTAAAAGATCTCTACTCTCTAAATTTAAATCAATTAAGAGAACTGTCTTTAAAAAATATTTCTTCCCTGTCATTGTAAGAATTCATGCTAAAAGAAAAGGAAAAATTATTAGAAAACTTCAAGTAGATGGAAAAGAATCTACTAAAGAAATAGACTTTGAAGTTTGATGTTTTTTTAATTTATAGAATCTTCCAAAAAATTTTAATTTTCCATTACCTTTATAAATAAGTGCGCAATTTCAATCTTACCCTACTGATTCTTGAGTGAAGTATCTTAACTTTGCATCAATAAAACCGTTAAAAATTACATTTAAACAAAAGCTTTATAAAAGCACTAAAGGTTTCAAAAAAAACACATGGGAAATAATAACATTAATAGGCCAAGGCATGGAAGTTTACAATTCTGGCCGAGAAGAAAATTTGAAAGACCCTATGCTCGTGTTAGATCTTGGGCGAAACTCAAACATCTTAATTTACTTGGTTTTGTCGGATATAAAGTTGGTATGACTCATTTAATGGTTAAAGATAATAGACCTAATTCTCCAAATAAAGGTGATTTAGTTTCCTGGCCTGTTACTGTTTTAGAATGTCCTAGTATTAAGATTTTCTCAATTAGATTTTATAAAAAAACACCTTATGGTTTGAAAGTTGTTGCTGAAGTGATGAACTCTTCTTTAGATAAAGATTTAGTTAGAAAATTAACCTTACCCAAGGAATCATCTTCTTTTGAATCTAAACTTAAAGAACTTACTGCAAAAGTTGAAGATTTTTATGATATTCGTGTTAATGTCTATACTCAGCCTAAAAAAGCAGGAGTTAGTAAAAAGAAACCAGAGATTTTAGAATTGGGTATTGGCGGAACAAACATGAAAGATAAATTAACGTATGCTTTAGGCTTACTTGGAAAAGAAATTAAAGTAAGTGATATTTTAAAACAAGGAAGTAAAGTTGATGTTCATGCTATTACTACTGGTAAAGGTTTTCAAGGTACTATTAAGAGATTTGGTGTTCAATTAAGAAGTCATAAAGCAGAAAAAAAGAGAAGAGGTAATATTTTTGGTTCAGAAATTCCTAGTAAAATCCACTGGGGAACAATCATGCCTGGAAGAATGGGTTTTAATTTGAGAACAGAATATAATAAAGATTTACTTTTCCTAGGAAATAATCCTGATAAAATTAATCCTAAAGGTGGATTTTTACATTATGGTCTTGTTAAAGGAGATTATGTCTTAGTTAAAGGAAGTATTCCTGGTACTACAAAAAGACTTATTACTCTTACAGAACCAATACGAGGAACAAAAGGTTTTGGTTCAGCTGTTGAAATTACTTATGTTAGTCAGGAGAGTAAACAATGAACATCGATGTTTTGGGACTTGATGGAAAGAAAATTAAATCCATAGAGTTACCAGTTCAATTTAGTGAACATTATGAACCTGACTTAGTCAATAGAGCAGTTTTAACAGTTTTTGGTAATTCTCGTCAAGCTTATGGAACTATGCCTTATGCAGGTCAAACTTATTCTGGAAAATTATCAAGAAGAAGAAGAGATTACAAAGGAGCTTATGGAAAAGGAATTTCTCGAGTTCCTAGAAAAACCATGTGGAGGAGAGGAGCTCAATTTGGTTGGGTCGGTACTATTGCTCCTGGTACAAGAGGAGGAAGAAGAGCACATCCTTCTAAAGCTACAAAAATCTGGGCTTTAAAAATTAATGTTAAAGAACGAAGAAAAGCAATAAGAAGTGCACTTTCTGGTGTTTATACTACAAGTAAACTTGTTGTTGTTGATAATAATTTTGAACATTTAAAATCAGTTAAAGATCTTACTCCTGTTTTAAAATCTCTTGGTTTTGAAACTACAAGTGTTAAAAGAGTACGAGCAGGAAGAGGAAAATCAAGAGGAAGAGCAGTTCGTTATAAGAAAAATCCTTTAGTTGTTGTTGCTCAATCCTGTGAAGTTACTCAAGCTTTGTCAAATATTCCTGGATATGATACTATAGATATTAAAAGTCTTAATGCTCATTTATTATCTTTAGGTTATGGAGTTCCAAGAACTTGTATTTTTACAGAAGGAGCTTTAGCAATTCTTACAAAAGAAAAATTATTTTTAAAAGGTGACTCATGAATCAAATACTTAAATATCCTCTTGCAACAGAAAAAACTGTTACTTTAGTTGAAAAAGAAAATACACTTTTATTTATTGTAGATATGAAAGCTACAAAACAACAAATTAAATTTGCAGTTGAAAGGGATTTTGAAGTAAAAGTTGCTCGTGTTAATACTCACATGATGCAAGGAATGAAGAGAGCTTATGTCAAACTTGATGGTGCTTTTTTTGCAAGAGATATTATGACTAAATTAGGATTAATGTAAAAATGGGAAAACGAATAACAAGTCAGAAGAGAGGAAGAGGAAGCAGAAGATATGTTGCTTTGAGTCATAGATATTTTGCAGAAGTTAAACATAAACCTTTAAGTGCTGTTTCTCAATTTGGAAAAGTTATTGATCTTGTTCATAGCGTGAGTCATAGTGCGCCTTTAGCTGTTCTTCGATATGATGATGGTGAAATAGGATATATGCTTGCTTCAGATGGTATGGCTGTTGGTGATATTGTTGCAAGTGGAAAAACTTGTGAAATTAAACATGGAAATACACTTCAATTAGGAGAACTTCCAGAAGGTACTTTAATTTATAATATTGAAAGTAAACCTGGTGATGGTGGAAAATTTGTTCGTTCTTCTGGAGTTTTTGCTAAAGTTTTAGTAAAAAGCGGAAATAAAGTTAAGATTCTTATGCCTAGTAAAAAAGAAAAAGAATTTCATGTTTCATGCAGAGCTACTATTGGTTCTGTTTCTGGCGGAGGAAGATTAGAAAAGCCTTTTGTCAAAGCAGGAAAGAGATGGCATGCAATGAGAGCGAGAGGAAAATTATATCCAATAACTTCAGCTGTTGCAATGAACGCTGTTGAACATCCTTTTGGTTCTGGAAGAGGAAGACATATGGGTAAACCAAGTGTTGCTCCAAGAAATGCTCCTCCAGGAAGAAAAGTTGGACAAGTACGAGCAAGAAGAACAGGAAGGAAGAGATAAATGGTTAAAAAAGATTTAAGTTACAAGGGAAAAACACTAGAAGAATTACAAGCTATGGATATTAAGGAGTTTATGACTTATGCTCCTTCACGAATTAGAAGAAGTTTGAAACGAGGATTTACTGATCAACAGAAAAAATTATTATTAAAAGTTGGAAAATATAGAGAAGGAAAAATAAAAAAACCAATAAAAACTCAATGCAGAAATATGGTTATTATTCCTGCTCTTTTAGGAGTTCCAATACAAGTTTATAATGGAAAGGAGTATTTTACCGTTGAAATTACTCTTGAAGTTTTGGGAAAATATTTAGGAGAATTAGTTGTTACGAGAAGAAAAGTTGAACATAGCGCTCCAGGTATTGGTGCTACAAAATCTAGTTCAGCTATGAGTGTGAAATAAATGGAAACTAAAATGTCTGCAAGTGTTAAAGGTGTATCTTTGCCTATTTCTGCAAAGACGAGTGTTAATATTTGTAACGTGATTAGAAATAAACCTTTACTTCGTGCTAAACAAATTTTACAAGATGCAGTTGATTTAAAAAGAGCAATTCCTATGACACGATATAATATGGATTTGGGCCATAAAAAAACCATGGCTGCAGGAAGTTATCCTTTTAAAGCAGGAAATGCTTTTTTGAAATTACTTAATTCTTTACAAGCTAATGCTGAGAATAAAGGAATGAATGTTAACAGTCTTGTTATTGTTAAAGCAATGTCAAATAGAGCAGAAACAAGATGGAGACCTGGAAGAAAGGGAAGAGCAAAAGCTAAAACTGCTCATGTAGAATTAATTGTAGAAGAAAAAAATGTTGAAACTAAAAAGAAGGATAAAAAATGATTGAAAGACAAATTGTTGCACAAAAAATGAAAGAGAAACAGATAGAAGAATTTGTTTTTTCTTTTTTGGGACAAACAAGTTGCAGTCATATTAAAATGCAGAGAACTCCCTTAGGAGAAAAAATAAGCGTGTTTACTTCAAGACCTGGACTTATTGTCGGTAAGAAAGGTGCGAATATTAAAAAACTTACAGATTTATTAAAAAGTAAATTTGCAATGGAAAATCCACAACTTGAGGTTGTTGAAATCCAAAATCCTTTTATTGATGCAGCTAGTGTTGCAAGAACTTTGATTAGCGGTTTTGATAGGTTTGGACCTAAAAGATTTAAGGCAATGGCTTACAAAGCTTTAGATGATGCTTTAAAATCTGGTGCGAGTGGTATTGAGATTGTTATTGGTGGAAGAGGAGTTCCTGGTGAGCGAGCAAAGAGTTGGAGATTTTCAGCTGGATATTTAAAAAAATCAGGAGATATTTCTGAAAACTTTATGGATAGAGCTGTTGAATCTTGTAACTTAAGAAGTGGAACTATTGGAATTAAAGTTAGTATCCTTCATCCAGATGTTGTTTTACCTGATGAGATTACTTTTAAAGAACTTATTGTAAAAGAAGAAGTTAAGACTGAAATTGTTAAAGAAGAAAAAGTTGTAGAAAAAACTTTAGAAGAAATAAAAGAAGAAGTTACACCTGAAGTTGATAAAGAAGAAAAAGTTGTAGCTCCGAAAAAAACTTCTAAACGTAAAGAGAAAAAAGTAGAGGTTGCTTCCCAATGAAGAAACGTGAATTAAAAGCAATGAGTGAAACAGATTTGAAAAAAAATATGAAAGAACTTCAGAAAGAATTAATGAAATTAAGGGCTCAAGTTGCAAGAGGAACTCCTCCTGAAAATCCAGGAAAAATACGAGCTATTAGAAGAAATATTGCAAGAATATTAACTTTTTTACATATGAAAAAACTTGGAGGTGCTACATAAAAGAATGGACGTATGTAATGTATGTAGTTTACCTAAAGATCTCTGTGTTTGTCAAACACTTGCAAGAGAAGATCAAAAAATAACTATCAGCGTTGTTAAACGAAGATTTGGTAAATTAGCTACACTTGTTTCAGGATTCGATGAAAAAATGATTGATCTTAAAGATCTTTTAAAAAAATTGAAAATGAAACTTGCATGCGGGGGTACCTCAAAAAACGGCATCATTGAATTACAAGGAGCTCATGCTGATAAAGTTAAAGCAGAGTTAATAAAACTTGGATTTAACCAACATTCAATTATTGTGAAAGAAATATGGAAATAAAAACAAAGAAACAGGCTAAAACAATAGGACTTGTAGTTACTGTCCCTACAGCTACTTGTGAAGATAGACACTGTGCTTTTCACGGTGGTTTAAAAGTTAGAGGAAGAGAGTTTGTTGGTCTTGTTAAAAAAACAGGAGCTCAAAAAACTGCAGTTATTGGGTGGGATAGACTTAATTATTTAGAAAAATTTCAAAGATATGAACGAAGAAGTAGTAGATTACAAGTTCATAATCCTAGTTGTATTAACGCTAAAGTTGGAGATAAAGTTCGTGTTGTTGAATGTAGGCCAATTAGTAAAACAAAAAGTTTTGTAATTATTGAGAGGTTAGCATGAAAGCATTAAAAGCAAACGTAACTAAGGGATTACAGAGAGGTAGTTATATTCCTGTTTGTGATAATTCAGGTGCTAAAGTTATTTTTGTTGTTTCCTTTAGAGGTGGAAAAGGTGTTAAAGGAAGAAAACCTTCTGGTGGTGTTGGTGATTTAATTACTGCTTCAGTAAGAACTGGTAATCCAGAAATGAGAAAAAAAGTTGTTAATGCAATTATTGTCAGACAGAAAAAAGAATATAAAAGAGCAGATGGTATGAGAATAAAATTTGAAGATAACGCTGCAGTTGTTCTTAAGGATGATAAAGGAAATCCAAAAGGAACTTTAATTAAGGGAGCTATTGCGAGGGAGGTTGTTGCTCGTTGGCCTGCAGTTGCAAAGATAGCAAAACTTGTTGTTTAGAAAAAAATGGAAACCTGGAATAAAAATTGGATAAGAAGTAAAAGTCCTAGAGAACAAAGAAAGTATGTTCATCTTGCTCCTTTACATATTGCTCGAAAATTAATGAGTGTTCGATTGACAAAAGTTTTAAAAGAAAAATATGGGAAAAGAAATATTCCTGTTAGAACTGGAGATACTGTAAAAATTATGAGTGGAGATTTTAAAGGTAAAACCACAAAGGTTAATAAAGTCAGTCTTGTCTACAAAAAAGTTTATGTTGATGATGTTTTTAATTTAAAAAAAGATGGTACAAAAATACCAATTGCATTACATCCATCAAAATTAATGATTATGGAACTTGTATTAGAAGATAAGGAAAGAAAAAAAGTATTAGATAGGAAATAAAAACAATGGGAAAAAATCACTTAGCAAGACTTGCAGCGCCGAAAGCATGGCATGTTCCAAAGAAAGGTATGCAATTTTTAGCTAGACCCGTACCTGGTCCACATTCTTTTAACACTAGTTTTACAATTAATTATTTATTAAAAGAATTATTAGCTTATGCTAAAACAAGAAAAGAAATAAGAAAAATATTATATGAATCTCAAATTTTAATTGATGGTGTTGTTAGAAAAGAACATAAATTTCCCTTAGGTTTTATGGATGTTGTTCAAATTCCTAGTTTAGGAGAATCTTATAGAGTTGTCTTGACAGATCATGGTCATTTTACTTTAATTTCTCTTCCTAAAAATGAAGTTAGTTTAAAATTACTTAAAGTTGTAAAGAAAACAGTTTTACCTGGAAAAAAATTACAAGTTACTTTTCATGATGGAAAAAACCTTTTAGTTGATGCTTTTGATTTTGCTACTGGAGACAGCGTTTTGTTTGACTTAGAGAAAAAAAGAATTGTAAAAGTTTTACCTTTGGAAAAAGGATGTTTAGTTTATTTACTTGCAGGATCTCATGTTGGAAAACTTGCAAAAATTAAAGATGTTATTTCTAGTCAGGATTTACAACAGCCAAAAGTTGTTGTAGATATTAATGGAACAGAGTATATTACTTTGAAAAAATATGCTTTAGTTGTTGGAAAAAATACCCCTGAAATTTTACTTGAGGTTAAACAATGAATATTATGAAATCTATTGGTGTAGAGAAAGTTACGCTTAATATTGGAGTTGGTGCACCAGGAGATAAACTCGACAAAGCAATGAAATTACTTAAAAGTATTTCTGGTTTAACTCCTATTTCAACTTCAAGTACTAAAAGAATTCCTACTTGGGGTGTAAGACCTAAACTTCCTATTGCTTGTAAAGTTACTGTTCGTGGAAAGAAAGCAGAAACATTATTACAAAATTTATTACATGCTCTTGATAATAAAATTTCCAAACGTAAATTTGATGCTACGGGAAATTTTTCTTTTGGAATAGAAGAATACATTAATATTCCTAGTGTAAATTACGATCCTAGTATTGGAGTTATCGGTTTAGAAGTTGCTGTTACTTTGAAGAGACCTGGATTTAGAATTAAAAGAAGGGCTACTAAGAAAAGAAAGATTCCAGCTAGACATTGTATTACTTCTCAAGAAGCAATTGCATATGTTAAAGAAAAATATGGTCTTAAGTTGGAGGAAGATGAATGACTACTAAAGATTTTAAAAAGGTCTTTAAACAGCTTGAAGCTAAGCCTGTTAAATTAAAAAAATATTTAAAACATAATTCACCAAAGAAAAAGAAAATTGGTATTGGAAGCAGACCTTGTAAAGTTTGTGGAAGATATGGTGCTCATATACGAAGTTATGGTCTTCACTTATGCAGGATGTGTTTTCGTGAAGATGCAAAAAAAATAGGATTTAAGAAATTTAGTTAGGAGGAAAAATGAGTTTAAATGACCCAATCGCAAATTGTTTATCTCACATTTTGAATAGTGAGAAAACAGGTAAGAGTACTTGTATTTTAACTCCAGTTTCAACTCTCTTAATTTCATTATTAAAAATTTTAAAAGATCATAAATATATTGGAGATTATGAAACTATTTCAGAAGAACGAGGGGGAAATATCAAAGTTCATCTTTTAGGAAATATTAATTCCTGTTGTGTTGTGAAGCCGAGATTTTCATTTACAAAACACAACTATGAGAGATTTGAAAAAAGATATTTGCCTGCTAAAGATTTTGGTTTATTTATTGTTTCTACTTCACAAGGAGTTATGACTCATAAAGAAGCATTAGCTAAGGGAATTGGAGGAAAGTTAATTGCTTATTGTTATTAATCCATGGTCACTAAAAATACTTATACAACAAGTCTAAAGATTCCTGAAGGAATTACTGTAGATTTGAAAGGAGTAACTTTTATTATTAAAGGAATTAAAGGAGAATTACAAAGGACTTTTTTGAATCCTCGTTTAATTCTAAAAAAGGAGTCTGATGAAATTTTATTTGCCTGTAAGGAAGGTATTAAATTTTCCCAAATTGATAAAATGTTAATGAATACTTATCGAGCACATATTAGGAACATGTTTGAAGGAGTTACTAAAGGTTATACTGCAAAACTTAAAATTTGTTCAGGACACTTTCCTATGACTGTTAGTTTAGAAGGGCGTACTCTTTCTATTAAAAATTTTTTAGGAGAGAAAGTTCCAAGAAAAGTCTTACTTAAACCAGATGTTACTGTGAAAATAGAAGGAGAAATTATTCACTTACGTGGTTTGGATAAGGAAAGTGTTGGACAAGTTGCTGCAAGTATAGAACAAGGAACAAGAATTACAAATAGAGATAGAAGAATTTTTCAAGATGGATGTTATATTATTTCAAAACCAGGTGATGAACATGAATGATCTTAAGGATTTAGTAAAGAAGAGAAATATAACTAAGGCTAAAAAGCCAAGATTTCAAAGACAAGATGCAAATATTATGAAACATCTTAGGGGATCATGGAGAAAACCTAAAGGTATTCATAGTAAATTAAGAGAACATAGAAAAGGACATGGACATCTTCCTGCAGTAGGATATAGTAGTCCACGTAGTGTTTTTGGGTTAACTAGAAGTGGATATATTCCTGTTGCTGTTGCTAATGTGGCTGACCTTGTTAGAATTAAAGAAAATTGTGTTGCAATTATTTCAAGTGGAGTTGGCATGCGTAAGAGAGTTGAAATTGTAAAAAAAGCAAAAGAATTAAAACTTAAAATTTTAGGTTTAAAAGATTATGATTCCTTTTTGAATGAAGTTAGTGAAGCTCTTGTTTCGAAAAAGAAAATTTCAAATGAAAGAAAAAATAAAAAGATTGAAATTATAAAAAAGAAACAAGAAGAGAAAAAAGAAGATAAGAAGGAAACTGAGAAAGAAGTACAACCTGTGGAGAAACAGCAATGAATCTTAAGAATAAGAGACAAATGGCTGCTCGTCTGCTTAAAGTAGGTTATGATCGGGTGTGGTTTGACCCTACAAGATCACAAGATCTTAAAGAAGCAATTACTAAAGATTCTCTTAGAAAACTTCTTCGTGAAGGAGCTCTTCTTGTTAAACAAAAGAAAGGGGTTTCTCGAGGGAGAAATAGAACTATTTTAGCACAAAAACGTAAAGGAAGAAGAGATGGTCCTGGTTCAAGAAAAGGAACTTCCACTTCGCGTTTATCTCGAAAGAGCAGATGGATACAAGGTATTCGAGCTCAGAGAGCATTATTCAATGAACTTATTGATGCACAAAAAATAACACCTGAAAATTATAGACATTTAAGAATTAAAGCTAAGGGTGGATTTTTTAGAAGCAGAAGACACATAAAACTTTATATAACAGAGCATAATTTGTGGGTAAGTAAACAACAATGAAAAAAGGAAAATCTTTTAATTTGCATTTCAGAAGGAAGAGAGAAGGTAAAACTGATTATAGATCTAGACTCAATTTACTTACTTCTGGAAAACCTAGAATTGTTATTCGAAGAATGTTAAATAATTTTTCAGTTCAAATTGTAAATTACAATGGAAAAATGGATACTGTTTTACTTTCAAGTTCGAGTAGAGAATTACTAAAATATGGGTGGAAAGGACATAGAGGAAATTTACCTTCTGCTTATCTTACTGGTTTTTTATGTGGACTAAAAGCTAAGAAAAAAGGCATTACTTCTGGTGTTAGTGATCTTGGTGTTGCAAGAGTTGTTAAAGGTTCAAGTATTTTTGCAAGTATGAAAGGATTAAAAGATGCTGGTTTTAACTTGCCTGTTCGTGAAGATTTTTTACCTAGTGAAGATAGAATTATGGGCAAACATATTGCTGAGTATGCTAAAAAATTAGGTCAAAAAAGCGGGTCACAATTTTCAGTATATTTAAAATCAAAATTACCTGTGAATGATTTTAGTTTACACTTTTTGGAGGTCAAGAAAAAAATCTTGGAAAAATGGCAATAGCTAAATCTAGTTTTAATATAGAAAAATGGGAACCTAAGACTGCTCTCGGTAAAAAAGTAAAGAGTGGAGAGATTCATGATCTAGGCTTCTTGCTTGATAGCGGAGTTCCAATTTTAGAGCCTGAGATTGTTGATGCTTTATTACCAAATCTTACTACAGACTTATTAGAAGTTGGAAGAAGTAAAGGTAAATTTGGTGGTGGAAAAGGAAGTATCTGGAAACAAACTCAGAAAAAAACTTCTGAAGGTACAACTATTAAATTTTCTGCTTTTGCAATTGCAGGTAATAAAGATGGATATATTGGTGTTGGATATGGCAGTTCTAAAGAAACTGTTCCTGCTCGAGAAAAAGCAATGAGAGATGCTAAATTACACTTAATTAAAATTAGAAGAGCTTGTGGTTCTTGGGATTGTAATTGTAATACTCCTCATTCTATCCCCTTTAAAGTTGTTGGTAAATCTGGTAGCGTTATTGTTACGTTCATGCCCGCTCCTCGTGGTACTGGACTTAAAGCTGAAAAGAAAACAAGAATTTTACTTGGCTTAGCAGGTATTAAAGATATTTATACTAAATCTCGAGGAAAAACTTCTACAAAATTAAATTTCTTTAAAGCAGTTTTTGATGCTCTAAGACAATTAAATAAAATAAAGATTAAAGATTCAGCAGATGTTTCTTCTTCTGGTTTTGTTGAAGGAGAGGAGAAAGTAGCATGAAATTTGCAGTAATTCAAATTAGAGGAGCAATTGGAATGAATAGACAATTACTTGATACTTTACAATGCCTTAAATTAATTAGAAAAAATAGTTGTACTGTTGTTGATGATACTCGTGATTATTTAGGAATGCTTATCGCTTTAAAAGATTTTGTGACTTGGGGAGAAATTGATACTGAAACTTTTAAAATGCTTGCTGAAAAAAGAGGAAGAATTGTCGGTAATAAACTTTTAACTGAATCTTATTTGAAAGAACATCTTAAATTAGATTTTAATGGATTTGTTCAAAGTTTTATGAGTGGAAAACTTTTATTAAAAAATGTTCCTGGTTTAAAACCTTTTTTTAGATTAACACCTCCTCGAGGTGGTTTTGATAAAGAAGGTATAAAGAAACCTTATAGTTTAAATGGAGCTTTAGGATATCGAGGAAAAGAAATTAATTCACTTTTGAGGAGGATGTTATAATTTACTTCAATGACTGCTAGAAAAAGAAAAAAAGTTGAAAGACAAAGAGGAAGAAATAGTCATGGCTGGGGAGCTAAAAAGAAACATAGAGGTTCTGGTAATAGAGGTGGAAGAGGAATGGCTGGTAGTGGAAAGAGAGCAGATCAAAAAAAGCCAACAATCTTAAAATTATATGGTAATGCTTATTATGGAAAGAAAGGTTTTCATAGACCTCAAAAAATGATTTTACATCAAGAAATTATTAATTTAGATGATTTACAAAAAAAGTTAGATTTTTATTTGGCTAAAAAATTAGTTACCAAAGAAAAAGATATGTATATTGTTGATTTAGAAAAATTAGGATATCAAAAATTACTTGGAAGAGGAACTTTGCTTGTAAAATTAAAAATTAAAGCTGATACTTGTTCAGAAGTAGCAGTAAAAAAAGTTGAGGAAAAAGGAGGAGTTATTGTGAAGGAAGATGTCCCTGATTAATACTCTTGTTTCTTTTTTGCCAGAGATTAAAAAACCTGAACAAAAAAAGTTAGGTTTTAATGAGAAACTTAAATGGACGCTTCTTGTTTTAGTGAGTTTTTTTATTTTATCTACCTTGCCTTTATTTGGCTTAGGTGAAAACCAACTTTCTCGTTTTAAAGAATTATCTATTATTTTAGGTGCTAGTTTTGGTTCTTTACTTAGTTTAGGAATTGGCCCTATTGTTACTTCTTCTATTGTTCTTCAACTTTTGGTTGGAGCTGGAATTGTTAAGATTGATATGGCTACTTCAGAAGGAAAAATTATGTTTCAAGGATTACAAAAATTATCTACACTCTTCTTTGTTCTTTTTGAAGCAATTGTTTATGTTATGCTTGGAGGCTTAGCTCCTGCTCCTTCTTTACTTGGTACTTCTGCTTATTTTAGTTATCAATTGATTCTTATTTTTCAATTAATTTTAGGTGGACTTTTAGTTGTTTACATGGATGAAGTTATGACTAAATGGGGTTTTGGTTCTGGTGTTAGTCTTTTTATCGCAGCAGGTGTTGCTTCAGAAATTGTTATTCGGGCTTTTAGTCCTTTGAGTAGTTTAGGACATCTTGCTTTAGGAACAAAAGAAGCACCAATAGGTGCTTTCCTTGTTATTCTTACTTCTCTTGTTGGGGGAGGAAGCGATGCTCCTAAAACTGCAGCAATTGCCCTTGTTGGAATTATTTCTACTATTATTGTTTTTGTTATTTCTGTGTATGTTCAAGCTATGAAAGTTGAAATCCCTTTAAGTTTTGGAAGAGTTCGAGGTTATGGTGTTCGTTGGCCTCTTAATTTTTTATACGCAAGTAATATTCCTGTTATTTTAATGGCTGCTTTACTTGCTAATATTCAACTTGGAGTTACTTTTTTACAAACAAAAGAAATTGTTGGACCTACTATTGCTAATTCTCTTGTGAGCTGGTTAAGTGGTCCTCAAATTATTACAAGTTTATTAACTGGTTCTTTTGTTTGGTTAGATTTGTTAAGAGCATTTTCATATTTACTTATTTTATCTTTAGGTTCTGTTTTGTTTTCTTTTTTCTGGGTTCAAACTGCTGGCTTAGGTCCTGCAAGTCAAGCTAAACAAATTATGGCTGCTGGATTACATGTATCAGGTTTTAGAACTGATCAAAGAATTTTAGAAAAAATTTTAGAACGTTATATTTTTCCTTTAACTATTATGGGTGGACTCTCTATTGGTTTAATTGCTGCAAGTGCAGATTTACTTGGTGCTTTGTCAAGGGGTACTGGAATTTTACTTGCAATTATGATCATCTATAAGTTATATGAAGACATTGCAAAACAACATATGATGGATATGCATCCTTCATTAAGAAAGATGATGGGCGGATAAAAAAATGGTTGTTAATGAAATTTTTGGGTTTATTTTTGGATGGGCTGTTTTAATTAGTCCTCTTTTTGGGATTATTTTTATTTCTTTTATTTTATCTTTACTTAGTAGTGTTGCTTGGAAATATTTAACTGATCAAAATTTATTAAAGTCTTTACGAGAGAAAACAAAAACTTTACAGGAAGATTTTAAGAAACATAAGAGCGATCCAAAAAAACTTGCTGAATTAAATTCAAGAATGGCTAAGGAAAATTGGGAAGTTATGAAATTACAATATATGCAAAGTATCAAACCAATGCTTGTTACTTTTGTTCCTTTTGCCTTTGCTTTTGTTTGGATAAGAAAGACTTATGAACCTTTTGGTCCTCTCTTTTTAGGTATGGGTGGTATTTGGACTTATATTATCTTTTCAGTTATCTTTAGTATGGTCCTAAGAAAAGTGATGAAGGTTTATTAAAGGAGAAAATACACAATGGTTGCAGGAAGATTTAGATCAAGAAAATTTAAGAGAGTCTCTACAAAGACTCCTGGTGGAAAGGTTGTTTTACATCACGAGAAAAGAAAACATGCAAAAGCGCAATGTGGTGGTTGTGGGGATTATTTGAAAGGCGTTTTTACAGGTCCTTTACATAAAATGAGAAGCGTTAGTAAAACTGAAAGAAGACCTCAAAGACCTTATGGTGGAGTTTTTTGTAGCAAATGTATGAGAAAAACAATGGTTGAAAAAGCAAAGGCACTGGTGAAAAACGATGGTTAATTTAGGAGATGTTGTTTTTAAAATTGCAGGAAGAGATGCAGGACAATTAGGTGTTGTCGTTGATGTTTTAGATCAGACGTATGTTCTTATTGATGGTTGTACAAGAAAAAGAAAATGTAATCTTAAACATTTAGTTTTTTTAAATAAACAAATAAAATTTAAGAAAACTATGAATAGTCAGGATATTGTTGTTTCTTTAAAAGAATTAGGATTTACTTTTCCTGAAATTAAAAAAGGAGAAGCAAGGGTAAAGAAAGAAAGACCAAAACAATTAAGAAAAGTTGCTACAAAGAAAGAAGTTGCTGTAAAATCTGCTGATAAAAAGAAAACTTCTGCTCGAGAAAAAAAAGTTTCTGAGAAATAATGACTTTGCCTCCTTTAGAGTTAAAAGAAAAGTATATGGAATATCAAATGCTGATGCAGCAATTGCAACAGATGCAACAAAATGTTACTGCCTTAGAAAAACATATTACTGATTTAACTACTTTGAATATGCATCTTGAAACTCTTAAAGATCTTAAAGAAGATACTGATACGTTGATTCCTCTTGGAAGCGGGATTTTTTTAAGAGGTAAAATTTCAAACACTGCTGAAGTTGTTATGAATGTTGGTTCTGGAGTTTGTGTTGATCAAACATTAGAAGAAGCACAACAAACTGTTCTTAAACAACTTGAAGAAATTCATTTACTTTATGAACAAATGCAAGCTGAAGTTGAAAATACAAGTTTTAATTTACAACATTTAAGAAACGAATTTCAACAGGCAAGAGAAAAGAAGATAGATGCATTGTAATTTTTTTAGAATACCTGTCTTGATTATATTCTTTAAACTCTATGTTTACTCTTAACAAGTTTTTATATATCCTTAAGATAAAGTTATCCTATGACTTATGATTTAAAAGTTCTCAAAGAATATTATTCAAGAAAAGATATTCAAAAAGAAATTCTTAGATTATCTCGTGAACGAGAGGTTCAAGCTTGGTTTGGCGAAATACGAGGAAGAAGACCAGAAATTGTTAATTTTGAAGGTGATCTTTTAGATTTAGTGAAACAGGGAATGACTTCTTTTCATCTTAGTGAAGAACGATGGAAAGATCCTTTAAATTTACAAACAGGGTTAACTAAGAGACAATTGGATGAGTTACGATGTGGTTGGGACGCAATTATTGACCTAGACTCAAAGAACTTAGAATTTAGTTTTATGTGTGGTGAATTAATTATTGAAGCTTTAAAATTTCATGATCTAAAAAATTATTCAATAAAATATAGTGGAAATCATGGCTTGCATATTGCAATTCCTTTTGAAGCTTTTCCTAAGGAAGTTAATAGTGTAGGTATTAAAGACTATTTTCCAGATGGAGTACGAATTATTTCTGAATATTTGAAAGATATGATTAAAGAATTTTTAAGTGCTAAAATTTTAACTACGTATACTGTTGAATCTGCAGCAAAAAGCGTTAATAAAAAAATAGAAGATACTATTGTAAATGGTAAATTTGATCCTTTTAAATTAGTAGATATTGATAGTGTTCTAATTTCTAGTAGACACTTGTTTCGAAGCGCTTATAGTTTAAATGAAAAATCTGGACTTGTAAGTATTCCTTTAAAAAATATTTCTGATTTTAATATTGAAGATGCACGTATTGAAAATGTTAAAGTTGGGTTAAAATTTCTAGATCCAGATATTGTTGTGAAAGATGAAGCGAAGAATCTTTTAATTCAATCTTTTGACTGGGCTAAAAAAATTAATTATGTTGAAGAAGTAAAATCTACTAGAGTTTTTGAACTTCCTAAAGTTGCAATAAAACCTGATTATTTTCCTCCTTGTATTTTGAAATTAATGGGAGGTGTTAAAGAGGATGGAAGAAAAAGAGCTATTTTTATTTTAGTAAACTTTTTACAAAACGTTGGTTGGAATTTAGAAGAGATAGAACGCTTTTTACTTGAATGGAATAAAAAGAATTATGAACCTCTTAGGGAAGGATATATTCGAGCGCAAGTGAGCTGGTTTAAGAGACAGAAAAAATTAGTTTTACCTCCTAATTGCGATAATCCAGGGTATTATACTACAATGGGTGTTAAATGTGAAGCTGCTGTTTGTATATCTTGTAAAAATCCTGTAAACTATGCAACTAAAATGATGAGATTGGCTACTGGTAAGGCATTTTCTAAACAGAAAAAACAATAGAAAATCTTATAAATATACACTACCCTTAAGTGGTTATGATATCTGACTTTATTATTGATTCAACTCAGGATCCCAAACTGAGGGGAAATATGATTATTAAATCTGCTAGAGATGGGACTCTTTCACTGAATGAAATTGTTGCTTCAAAATTGATTACAGATTCTGAAGAATATGTGCGTTCTTCTGTTGCTCATGCTCTTGCAAACTTTAGTGATAGGTGTGTTTATGATCTTCTTTTAACAATGTTGGAAGATTCAGGTTCTTATGTTCGATGTGATACAATTTTGGCAATGGGCGAAACAGGAGATAGTAGAGTTAGCTTTCCTTTAATTAATTATTTTAATTATTTAGAACATGAAGAACAAAAAAGAGTTATGATGGCTTTTACTCTTTTAAAAGACCCTCGGACTATGTCTTTTCTTCTTGAACATTTTGATGATTCTGATGGCATTGGGACTTTAGCAGCTGATGCTTATTCTGAATCTGCATTTAATAATAATTTTCTTTATACTTTTGCTGGTTCAGAAGAAATGTGGCATGATTCTTTGAAAAAAGAAGCAAGAATTTTATTACATTCTCCAGATACACTAGATAGAGTTTATCCTTTAATTAAAGAATATGGTTTACATAAACCTCAAACGTATGTTGTAGATCGAAGAGGTATTTGGATAGGTGGATTACTTGGTGAACATGTAGATGTTGCTAGAGGAAGAAAAATTCTTTCTGCTGGAGAAATTATTTTTGAAAAAAAAGTTCATCAATGGGATGTAGCTTATCTTAATAATCGTTCTAATGGTTATTATCCTGACCCTTCTTCTTTTCGTCATGTTAAACGTGCTTTAGAATCTGCAGGACTTGAATCTTCAGATGATAAATTCAGTGAAAATTTTCCAATTCATGGTTTTAATGATCCAGAATTCTTGCAATTTCATAAGTTCTATGCAGGTCTTAATAACAAAAAATAATTTTTTAATTTTATTCAATGATAAACGTGACTAAAAGATCTCCATTTATTTTATCTTGAAGATATCTTCTGTAGAGTTCATATAAACGATGATGACCATTAGTTACTATTATTTTTGATGCGGGAAATCTTGAATCATCTTTTGTTCTGAATTGTCTATGTCCACTAATTGGATCTTTTAAATCTGGATTAATTAGTTCTTTTGTGGTTCTCTTTCTTTGTATCTTCATTTGAATTTCGCTTAAAGGATGTTTCATTACGAGTGTTTTTTCAGCATTGAATTCTTTTACTTTGGCATAAAACTTATTTTCATCTTTATGTATGGGAAGATCTTCTAAATGCTCGTTTCCTTCTCCTAGTTCATTAGTTTTCATTTTAATATGATTAATCCAATCTTTTATTTTTTCACCTATTAGGATGAGATTTGCATTTATTTCATTTGTTATTCCTTTATCAAGACTTTTCTAAAGGGCCTTTGTTTCCATTATAAATTTCATAAAATGTTATTATTTTTTCTGCTACATTTCTTGTTTTCTCTATTTTTTCCAGTACTTCTGAAAAAAAAGGATTGTCTTCTTCTCTTTGTAGAATCTCTCTTAGACTTTTTTGTATTATTTCTAATTGTACTCTTATCTTTTTGTTTTTAATTCTGATATCTAAACTTGGATCGAGAAAATTTTTTCTTAATTGGTCTAAACTTTCTTCATTTTTTTCAATTATTTCATAAGGCATATCTTGTTTTTTTCTTTTGAATATTTAATTCTTGTCTTTTAGAGTTTTAAATGGTATTTAACTTTCTTAAAAATTGTTTAAATTGATTTACATTTTTTGGTCTATTTGTGAAATGGCATCTTTCAAAATCAATTAATATTGGTTTATTTTTTTTAATAATAATATTTTTTACTGGATTATGCATTTCTTCTTTATTAATATTTAACTTATCTAAGATTTCACATTGTCTCATTATTTCTTCTAAAATTTTTATAGGATATTTATTCTTTTTAAGAAATTCTTTTAATGTTTTTCCTTCTATGAATTCATAACAAAAGTAAGTTGTTCCATATTGTTTTAATTTTGGACCAATCTTATACTTGTTTAATCTTTTTAAAAAGTTTATTTCATTTTCAATTCTGTTTTCTGCTTTTGATTCCGGATTTTTTAGTTTCATTGCAATTGTTTTTTTATTTTTTTTAAATATAAATATTATTCCTCTCTTTCCTTTAGAGAATAATTCGGGGCTGTATTTTAAAAATTCTTTCGGAATCATTTATTCTCTCTTTATAGAAATGTTTATAAATAAATCCTTCTGAATAAGATTATGGTTAGAGGTGGTGCATTTAGATTCATATCTTTTTTAACATTTAGATTCATATCTTTTTTAATCTTTCTTTTACTTTTACATTCTCTTTTGTTATTTGCAGTTGATACTGTACCTACAGCTGATTCTACAACTCCTGCAACTTCTTCAAGTACTCCTCCTGCTGCTGTAACTCCAACAGGTTTTAATCCTGCTAAATCTTATTCTTGGTTACTTGGAAAAGCAAATAGTAGTGCTTTACATCCCGTTGATAGAGCAGTTTCCAATATTGCTTTATTACAAGGAGAAAATTTGAATCTTCTTGGATTATTAAAAGATTTAAAAGATAGAGAAGATGCTACTGGTTGTTGGCCTCAGGGTGGTTGTGTTGTTAAGGATACAGCTTTAGCAACTTTAGCTTTAGCTTTAGCTGGACAAAATGTTTCTAAAGAAACTGATTGGTTAAAAAAAGCTCGTGTTCCTATGAACTTAAATGGAGACTGGTGGTTTGTTATTAAAGGAAATAATGGAAACTGTACTTTTACTTATCCTCCAAATGGAAATAAGAAATTTACTTTACAAGATGATAAAGTAAAAACTCAAGGAGGAGGACTAACAAACGGTCAATATTATATTAGTTTAAGAGATCTTAATGCTGCTTTAAAATCAAGTTTACAACCTCAGATTGATATTAGTTGTGATTCGAGTATTGGAACTAATCCAATTATTACTCTCATCTATAAACCTGCTTCAAGTACTTTTTTTATTCAAAGAAGTGATGCTGGTCTTACTTTAGGATTAAAATTAGCTAATGCTTGTTTTGGAAATAGAGTTCCTGCTACACAATGCAATTATGAAAGTACTGCTTATGCTACTTGGGCATTACTTGAATTAGGGGCTTTATCTGGTAGTTCTAGTGATCAAAATTTATCTTTAGAAGGCATAGGTACTCAAATTTATTTAGAGACTCAGGCATTAAATAAAAGGGGAGATCCTTTAGCTTTAGCTTTTTTAAATCGTATTCTTGTTAAATCTGGAAGTGTTGCTCCTTCTTTCTTAACCGACCTTGTTAAATTACAACGAAGTGATGGTAGCTGGGGTGGAGATGTTATTAGTACTTCCCTTTCTGTTTTTGCTTTATATCCAACTGATAAAAGTGAAGCTGTACAAAAAGGAATTGAATTTTTAACGAAACGTCTTACAAATGAACAAGGAAGTGCTGGAGATAATCTTGAAGCAACTTCTTGGGCTTTAATTGCCTTACATGGTGCAGAATTGAAATCTTCAGCTCTTATAGGTGGCGGAGAACTTCCTGTTAGTTCTCCCCCTGTATGTGGTCAAGCAGGAGATAATAATGAAGATGGTTTAACTGATTGTGCTGAGAAAGCTTGTGAAGGTGATCTTAAATGTCAATGTTATAATCTTGTTAAGGATGGAGAAGAAACTGGTGAAGATTGTGGTGGTACTTGTAAATCTTGTACTGAAGATGAGTCTCCTATAAAAGGAGATGAACCTATAAAAGATGGACCAAAAGAGGAAGATTCTCCTCCTGAACCTACTTCATCTCCACCTTCTTCTGAAGAAAAAAGTTACACTTGGTTATGGATTCTTATAATTTTAGTTGTTTTAGGAGGGTTAGGAGCATTATTTTATTTTAAATATGTTAAAACAGGAAAAGTGGATTTAGGAAGCTTCTTTAAGAAAAAATCAACTGGTCCTAGTTTTGATGAATTTAGAAGAGGTGCTGAATTTAAACCCTTACAACAACAACCACAAAGACCTGCATTTACTGGTGCTCGACCTTTACAACCAATGAGACTTGGAACAAATCCTAAACCTCTACAATCTAAATCTAAAGAAGAAGATGATCTTGACAGATCTTTAAAAGAAGCAGAAAAATTACTTAAGGGTTAATCCTCTATGTTTTTTAAAACCTTTTTTAGAATTGGAATTTTTTTCTTTCTTTTCTTATTTTTCTCTCCCTTTGTTTTTTCAGAAGATGTATCGTTTCATTTTTTAAAAGAAACCTATCGTCCACTTGAAACTGCATCTGTTGAAGTTTTTATTTCTAATATTACTTTAACTAAAGATTTAGAAATTTCCCAACTTGTTTTATTAGATACTCATAATCGTTCTTTTGATTTGGCAGTTAGTAAAATTAAAATTAATTCTACTTTTTATGTTTTTTATTTTGATCTTCCTCTTTTAACTTCTGGAATTTATTCTTTAGCGTTAAGAAATGTTGGATTTACTAAAGAGGGTCTTTTTAGTCTTGGTTCTTTTTCTTCTCCTCTTTCTGTTCGTGAACAAGCAGGAGCTCTTTTTACTTTTAGACCAGGATATGTTGTTCGTAAGCTTTCGGCTTATGAAGAAGCTTCGTTTAGTTTAATTTTTACTAATCCTACTTCTGAATCTCTTCTTGTTCAACTTGAAAAAGTTGGTGATTTTTTTACTCTCGATAAACCTAGTTTTACTTTGGCTAGTGGTTCTTCTAAAACTGTGATGGTTACTACTTCTTTACGTACTTTTTCCAACGCTACTTTAGAAGGAGGAATAAAACTTATTTCTAAAGACTTTTCTTCTTTTCTTCCTTTTTTAGTTTATAGATCTGGTCTTACTCCTGTTCTTCCTATAGTTGTTTTGCCTGTTAATGAGTCTTCTGTTGTTCTCCCCCCTATTGTTGTTAATTATAGTGCACTTAAACAGCCACTTTATTTAACAACCTTACTAGATGAAATCAAAGAAAATCTTACTTTGCATCTTGAACTTGGTGTTCCTTATCGAGCAGTTAATCTTATTCTTGTTAATAATGCAAGTGTTGATTTTCATTTTGTAAACTATTCTATAAGTTCTAATTTAGAAGGATTACTTACTTTAAAACCAACTACTACTCTTTTATTAAAAGCAAATGATACTGCTCTTTTTTTATTTGGAGTTAATAATAGTTATGACTTTATTCCGGGAAGTTATCATGGATTTTTAGATATTAAAAGTGCTGAAGGAGTACACTTATCTCTTCCTCTTTTTATTACTGTTCTTGGTACTTTAAAACCAGTTGTTAATCTTTCTACAAATATTACTAAAAATGCTACGATTGCTTCTGCTGGTTTGAATCAATCTCTTCCTTTAAGAGAAGAACATAAAAATAGTTTCGGTCTTTGGATTTTTCTTTTAATTGTACTCTTTATTTTCTTAATTATTATCTTTTCTATTTACAAAAAAACACAACAGAAGAAAAGTGAATTTGAAGGTTTTGTTGATCGTCTTAATTCTCGGAGGAATTAGGCTCATTTGATTCATATTCTCTTAATTTTGCTGAAAGATTGGTGACTAAGAGATGATAGTTATGTAATTTTTCAAGGAGTTCATTTATTCCAAAAGTAAATTCTCTTATTGGGATTGTTACTTTCTCACTATCTAAAACTTCTAATGAGGAAGGAAGATATTCATAACAAAAATTAAGGAACCTATTAAAATCATTTACTTTAATTTCTACTTCTGTAAAACAAGAGAAAAACTTTTCTTGAACTTTTTCTGGAGCATGAATTTTATCCTGTAGGACTATTATTCCTTCTTCTGTTTTGAGTTTTGCTACTACTTTACTTGTTATGTCTTTTATGTGATCCTCTGGGAATCCCAAGACTTCTATTACTGCTCTTACTGTGAATACCATTTTTCTAATGTTTCTTTTATTTTTTCTCCTTTGTTTTTATTTGAAATTAAGGTTATTATTGTGATTAAACTTAATATTCCCATGAATCCATATTTTGCGATTTTTTCTGCCTTTACGCTTGTTGATTCATAGATTACTTTGTTATTTAAAGGTTTTTCTGATGGATTTATAATGTTTTCGACGTTTTTCTTCTTTTCAGTTGAAATTAGGATATTTTTCTTACTTTCGTTTTTGCGTTCTTCTGGAAGGGTATTTTCCTTTGTTTTTTCACTTGCTTTAACTTTAACTTTTATTTTTATTTCACCTGAGGTATAATTTTTTGTTTTCAGGATCTTTTTTATTATTGGGAGTTTGTTTAGTTCTTTTGTTGTTGCATTTAGTTCTAAATTTATTCTTTTATTTTCTATTAAACTATGATCCTTATATGTTTCTTGTTTAACTTCTTCTTCTGCATGTACTACTTGTATTATTAAAAAGATGCATAAAATTAAATGAAGTTTCATTTCTTCTTTCTCTTTTTTTGTTTTAAGAATGTTTTTGATTTCTTTATGAAAACTTTTCAGAATTAGTCTATTTTTGGGTTTCTTTTTATGAGTATATAACTTAGTATTGCACTTAGTGTTCCAATAATTATTAATTCTTTAATTATTGAGAATTCTACTGCTGAAGAATAGGTCATTATTTGATTTACTCCTTTTATACTTAATGTTAAAGGGAGATGAGAACCAATTGTTTTCATGATGTTTGGCATTGTTTCAAAAGGAAAGAAAAGATTACTTAAAAAGAACATTGGAAGAGTTACTACTAATGATCCAAGTAAAGCTGTATTTTCAGATTCAGCTAACCCCCCCATAATCATTCCAATTAAAATAATGTCTATTGTTGTTATTCCTAAAATTAAGATACTTTCTAGGTTTAATGTTATTGAAATATTAAATAGAAGGAGTGTTAGTCCCATACATAAAAGTTCGATTATTGCAATTATTAAGAAAAATATTATTTTCCCTCCTAAAAACATAGGTATTGAAGTTGGGCTTAATAATGTTCTTGCTAATGTTCCTGTTCTTTTTTCACCAACAAGATTTGAAGCACAAGCTAATACTAAAGTGAATAAGAGTATTATTAATATAATTCCAGGTGCGAGAAATTCAAAATATTTCTTTTCACCAAATACTTTTTTTTCATTAAAAGCTACTGCTCTTACAATACCTTTAGGATCTCTTGAAGTATAAAGGTCTAATATCTCTGTTGTCTTGTTTAGTTGATCTGTTATTTTTATAATATTTGCAGTATAATTCATAATAGATTCATTTATCTTTTTTAATTCCTTATTTATCTCTTCTTTTGTTTTTTTAATTGCATTTATTTCTCCAGTGTTATTCATGAATTTAGTTATATTTTCTTCAATTTCTGTTGGAGTTACTAAATTTTCTAAAGAAGTTAATGTTTCATTTAATGAATTACAAATAGTAATATTAAATCTTGAACAACTTAGATTATATAATCCTCTTATTCTTGTTACTTGGAGTGTACTATTTGTTCTTAGATTTTGTCGTTCTTGATTAATTGTGTTTATTTTGTTTTCTATTTCTGTGAGATTTATTTTATTTAAGTTATTTCCCACTTGATTTGTTTTTTCCTGTATCTTTATTGCCTGATCTTTTGCAATTTCTAAGTTACTTACGAGTACTTTTAAATTTTTGTTTAATTCTTTTAAATTTTCCCATGAATTTTTTATAAATTCTGTTCCTATTTTTTCATTTAAGTCTTGAACTACTGCTTTTATTGAGTCACTTGCAACAAGCGCGGTTTGTACTTGAGAATTATCAACATAGAGTTTTAATTCACTCCCATATCCTTCTTTAATATTCTTTGAAAAATTTTTTGGAATAACTATTGTTGCTTTTAATCTTCCCTGAGAAACTAAATTTATTGCTTCTTCTTCACAATTATCCTTTAATTCTCTAATTTTAAAATTTACTTGTGGAAAGTCTTTTATTTCTTTATCAAGAGTACACATTCCAATTTCTAAACCTGACAATGCTTTTGATTCTGAAGACTGATCAAAAATATTTCCAAGAATGAATACTAAAAGAATAGGTACTAAGATTGTAAGTACTAATGTTTTTTTATCCCTCTTAAAGAGTTTTAAATCCTTTTTAACTAAGTTTATTATTTTCATTTTTTACTAATTTTATAAATGCCTCTTCTAAAGTTTTTCCATATTTTCTTTTTATTTTTTCAGGAGTATCTATAATCATTATTTCTCCTTCTCTTAAAATTGCAATTCTATCACATAACTTTTCTGCTTCATCCAGATAATGGGTACAAAGTAAGACTGTAATTCCTTTTTCTTTTATTTTTTTGATAACTTCCCATAAAGCTCTTCTTGAAACAGGATCTACTCCTGCAGTTGGTTCGTCAAGATAGACTACTTTAGGATTATGGATTAAGGCAATTGCGATACTTAATCTTCTTTTCATTCCTCCAGAGAGCGATGAAGCTAGTTCGTTTCTCTTTTGTTCTATTTGTAATAATTTTAGAATTTCTTCTGAACTTTCCTTAAATTCTTTTTTTGGAAGGCTATATAATGATGCGAAATATTCTAAATTTTCTTTTACCGTGAGTTTACTATAGAACGTTTCTTCTTGAGGTACCCAACCTATAACTCTTTTTAATTTATCTTTTTTTTCTAAAGGAATTTCATTTATTTCTACTTTTCCCGATGTAGGTTTATCGAAGCAGGTTAATATTTTTATCAGTGTGGATTTTCCTGCTCCGTTTGGACCTAATATTCCAAAAATTTCTCCAGCTTTTACTTCAAAGCTTATTCCTTTCAAAGCTAGAAAATTTTTATATTTCTTTTTTAAATTTATTACTTTTAACATCTTTTAATCTAATCCTAATTTACTGAAAAGTGCTCTTAAACTTCCTCCTCTTTTTTTGTTTTCTTTACCTAATTTATGTTTTACTTCATGTTCTAATGCATTTAATGCTTGACGTATTGCTTTTTTTAAATCCCAGTCTCCGCCTTTTTCTGTATCTTTTGTTTGTATTCTGAATGTTTCTTTTGGCGTTTGTAATTTCAAATTTACTGTAAATCTTTTTCTTGTTTCTTTCTTTGCAGTTTTTATATAGGCCTCTAGATTTGAGGATTCAGAAGTTAATTTTTCTATTTTACTATATTCCTGATTTAAAACATTTTTTATTATTTCTTGTTCTTCTTCATTTAAGTCTTTAAATCCTTTATATCTTATTTTTTCCTTCATTTTAAACCTCCCTTTTTATTAATTCTTCAAATTTTAATCCTTTTTTTTCTGCATTTTCAAGAGTTATTACTAAGTTTAAACTCTTTGTTCTATCTAAATCATTTGGATTTAAAAAATACCATCCTTTATTATTAAATCTTATTCCTATCCATGCTTCTGCTCCAAATTTTAATGAAAAATTTACTATTTGATCTATATCTTCTTGATAGAAATATTTTGATTCTGCTTTTACAGATTTACATTCTACTGCGATGTGTCTTTTTCCATTTCCTGCAAGTACATCTGGATTTGGATCTTTTGTAAGGCCTGAACCTGCAACTCTAATTGCATACCACTGGCCTGTTTGATTGAATAAATGTACAAGTTCTCTTTCAGTACGAGATCCTTTAGTTTTTGAAGCCATCTAATTTCTCTTTTTTTAAACATTTAACATATTCTGATTTTATCTTATTATACTTAAAAAATAAAGTTTTCCACCCAGCTCTCTAGAATATCTTTGATCTTTTGTTTTTATAGTTTTCTACCAACCATAAGTCTTTATTTTAGGAAGTTTAATTTATTAATAACTTAAGTTTGATAGTTACAACTGAATTATTAGAAAACAATACAAAAAATAAAAAAGAAAGAGACTTACAAGTCTCTAGGTTGAATTGTACTTCTTTTATTATCCTTAGATCTTCTGCAAGCTTCTTTGATTAATTCTTCAACTTTATCACTTAAAGCTTCAGCAAAATCTCCAGAAACATTCATTCCTTTTGCTACGTCTTTTATTTTACTTCTTACTACAAGTAATTCACTCATTTTTCTAACCTCCCTTTATTTTGTTTAAACGAGAATATGCTTTTTAAGGCTTTTAACCTCGTTTTACCTTGAAATTACATTTATTTTAATATATAAATCTTTCTTTATTTTTTCATTTAATTTTGCTTATCAATTCTTATTTGAGAATTATTCTTTACTTTCTTCATCTGTTTTAGGACGCATTGTTGGGAAAAAAATTACATCCCTTATCGTACTTGCGTTTGTTAATAACATAATCATTCTATCGATTCCTAATCCTAGTCCACCTGTAGGAGGCATTCCAATTTCTAAGGCATTTATGAAATCTTCATCCATAGGGTGATACTCTTCATTACCTCCCCTTCCTTCTTCTTCTTGTTTTTTTAATAATTCTTTTTGTTTTATTGCATCATTTAATTCTGAATAAGCGTTTCCCATTTCCCAACCATTGATAAAGGGTTCAAACCTTTCTATTAATTCTTCATTTCCTCTTTTTTCTTTACAAAGAGCAGTTGTTTCTTTAGGATGATCTGTTATGAATATTGGTTGTATTAAGTGTTCTTCTACTAGTTCTTCAAATAGTGCCTGAATTACTAATCCAAGAGGTGTTTTGTTTGTTACTTCGAGATTTAACTCCTTAGCTTTTTCATATAATTGTTTATCTGAATATTTTTTAAGATCAAGTTTTCCATATTCTTTTAATGCATCACTCATTGTGATTCTTTTCCAAGGTTTTTTGAGTTCTATTTCTTTTCCTTGATATTCAATTTTTGTTGTACCTAATACTTTTTTAGCCACGTAACAATAAAGGTCTTCTGTTAACTGCATCATATCATTATAGTCTTGGTAAGCTGCGTAACATTCCATCATGGTAAATTCAGGATTATGGGTTTTATCTGCTCCTTCGTTTCTAAAATTTTTGCTTAGAGAATATACTTTTTCAAAACCACCAACAATTAATCTTTTTAAATATAATTCAGGTGAAATGCTTAAATAAAGTGGCATGTTCCATGCATTAATATGGGTTTTAAATGGTCTTGCATTTGCTCCCCCATATTGTGGCTGTAAAGTTGGAATATCTACTTCTATGTATCCTTTTTCTTCTAAAAAGTCCCTTACTGCTTTTGTTATCTGAGTTCTTTTTCTAAATACTTCTCTTACTTCTGGATTTGCTATGAGATCAACATATCTTTGTCTATATCTTATTTCTACGTCTTTTAATCCATGAAACTTTTCTGGTAATGGTCTTAAAGATTTACATAATAATTCTAATTTTTTTATCCAGACTGTTATTTCTCCTGTTTTTGTTTTAAAGACAAGTCCTTCTATTCCGACGATATCTCCCATATCTAATTTTTTAAACAAAGCATAATTTTTTTCTCCAACTTCATCTTCTCTGATATAGACTTGAATTTTTTCTGTTGCATCTTGCATATGTGCGAATGCAGCTTTTCCCATTCCCCTTATTGTTATTAATCTTCCTGCTATTGAAACCTTATTGTTTGTTTTTTCTTCAGCTTTTAAATGTGAAAACTCTTTTAAAATTTCTTTTGCATCATGTGTCTTGTTATAAGAATAAGGGTAAGGATCTACATCTAATTTTCTAATTTCTTGTAATTTTTCTAATCTTTGATTGATAAGACTTTCTTCTGTGGACATATTCTTGTAGTTTTATTTATCTTTAAAAATCTTGCTACTGTTTTTAGAACTCAATTTTCTTTACTTTTAGGTCTTTTTAGAATTTTATTTTTTATACTAAATCTTTATAATTTTCTAAATTCATTTAATTTTTTAGAACTCAATTTTCTTTATTTTAAAAAGTAATCTAAATTTAAGAATAATTCTTGACTTAATTAGTGATGTAATACACAGGTTAAAATATTAATAACATTTAAATATAAGGGTACCTTTAAATAGTATTATGGTAATTAAATCTTTAACTATAACAGAAGAAGCTTATAATGCTCTTAAGAGAATTAAATATGAAGAGGAAAGTTTTAGTAAAGTCATTATAAGAATTTCAAATGAAAAAAGAGGATCTCTTGCAGAGTATTTTGGAGTATTAAAAGATTCAAAAGATAAACTTCATGAACTTAAAAAGGAAATAAAAGAAAGACGCTCTAAAATAAATTTAGAATTCTTGGAACGCACTAAAAAAATAAAGAGAATGCCTTAATGATTATGCTTGATAGTTCTGCTCTCATAGAACTTGTCGAAGGTAGTGAGAAGGGACTCAATGTAAAAAAAGTTGTAGAACAGGATAGTGCAGTTATTAGTTCAATTTCAGTTAATGAAGTACTCATAACTTCTCAAGGAAAAGAAAGAGAATTATTTGAAAAAATACTAAAATCTCTACAAATATTACCCTTTGATGCAGCGGCTTCTTACAAAAGTATTGAGATAGAGAAGCAACTTATCAAAAATGGAACTATGATTGAAAAACTTGATATTTTCATTGCTTCTATTTGTCTTGTTCATCAAATATCAATAATTACTCTCGATAAGGATTATACTAAAATAAAAGAACTTAATGTTGTTTTGATTTAGTTTTTTAGAAGGTTTAACTCATTAAATACTAACTCTTTTTAGAATTCAATTTTCTTTATCTTTTTTAGTTATTTTTTCTTTACTTAAACTTATTATATAAACGACCTGATTATTATATTCTATTTGTATCTGATCATTTTTTATAAATTCTTGTAACTTTGCTTGTTTTTCAAGAAGTTCTGGTGTTGGTGTTAATATTACTACTTTTCCTGTTTTTTTTAGTATAAATTTTAATTGATAGAATAACTCTTTATAGATCTTTTCTACTTTTTCTTCTGGAAATGCATTTGTTTTGTAGGGAAGGAATGTTACTACTTTGTCAACTGAGTCTTTTTCAAATTTAGTATCTAGCCATTCAATATCATGTCTACTAAACTGTAAATCTTTGAATACGCCTGCTATCTTTGCATTTATTTCAGCTGATTTTAAATTATTCTGGAGACTATCTATACAAAAAATATTTAGTTTTTTATTGTTTATTTCTTCTTTAAAATTATATTTTACTAATTTTGTGAATGCTGCTTTTTGACTATTGATTTTGTTTGCCGGAATGTTTTTTAAATAAAGTCCTGCTTCTATTGGTATTTCTCCTGATTTACACAGTGGATCAAGAAGTACTTCCTTTTCTTTTACTTCTGCTATTCTTATTAACACATAAGCTAAACAAGGATTTATTGAAGTGGGATGTACCCTTACTCTATAGGCTCTTTTACTTAGTTTTGTTCCTGTATAATCTATTCCTATGAAACAATTATTTTCAATGATATCTAGTATTATTATTGTACTAGGCTCTTTTAAGTCAACTTCTATTTTTTCTTTTTTAAAAATTATTTCTCCTATTTCTTTTTCTAAATCTAAAGAATTAAAATCATGTTCACCTTTTCTTTCAGAACGTACTACAAAAGGGGCTTTTAATTTTGGAAAATTTATCTTTTCTACTTCTTCTTTTATTCCTTCCAAATCTTTAAATTTAAAATATTTTATTAAAGAATATACTTTGATGATGCTTCTTGCTTTGTAAACTAATTCCGCTAATTCTTTAGCTTCTTTAACTTTAAATTCTATTCTTCCAGGAATTAAAACTTTAGATTTAACTTTTAAAATTTCTTTTATTTCTTGTTGGGTTATTGTTTCTAATCCTGGAATGCATATTGCAATTGCTGATATTTCCATTAGAATTGATTACCTCTAGGATTTAACAATGTTTTGATTTAAGCTTTGATCTTAAATTCTTTAAATTCTGCTTTATAGGGTTCTTTCTGTTTTGTTATACTCTTTACTTCAGCTCCTAGCGGTCCTCTGTTACAAAAGTCTATTAATTTATTTATTATTAATTCATGACCTTCAACTAAGATTTCAATTTTATTTTTATCTTTATTTTTAACATATCCCTTTAAGTCTAGTTCTTTTGCTCTTTCTTTAATAAAATTCCTAAATGAAATTCCTTGAACCTGACCAGAAATTATTACCTTGAATCTGTGCATAAAAATAAAAAGAAAAAAGAAGTTAAAAAATCTATCTATTTGCAGCTAATGCAAATATTGCTTTTATTGAAGCTATTACTGCAGCAGGTATTACAAATATTGCAACATGAGATAACATTCTTGATAGCCACATAAATCCTGTATATCCGCTTACTGCTGTTGCGAATATTGGTGCTGCAACGAGAAATGCAATGCAAGAAACAAGGAAAGGCATTATCTCTCTATCTGTAATATTTAATAATCCTACAATAACTCCTAATATTAATAAAAGACCGATTACCCAAGGTGCTCCTGTTGTACTTGGAACTACTCCAAGAATCAAAGCTATTAATGCACCTATTATAAACGACCAACCACCTATCCTTTCTGTATTTGAAGGGACATTTTTAGTAACTGCCATTTTATCATCCTCCTCTTTTTTATTTTTTAAGGTTGTTGAAATATTTAAGTATTTCGTCTTTTTTATGGGATACTACCTCTTTTTTATGAATTATTAAACTTCTTTTCCAAGATAAATGCTGTCTTTTGTTTCTAGTATCTTTATTCTTATTCTCTTTCCTATTTCTTTATTACATTCTACTACAGTTATGGACCTATTCTTTGCTTTTGCAATCATTTCGTTTTTCATCCAGCCAGGCATGACTATTTCTGCAGTTATGATCTCTTCTCTTTGAAATACTAAAGGAATCTTTTTTGATCTTTGAATCTTAAAGTCAGTTGGTCCTAATTTTAGTTTGTAATTGTGCTTTTTTTCTAATTCTTCTAATTTTTTATAAAACTTATACCAATTTTGTTCTTTTACTTTCTTCATTTTTCTTGAATATTTGTAAAGTTCATATTTTTGAATGCTTATTTGGCACTTGATTTCTTTTGCAAATTCAATTAACGCTGATATCTGTTCATCATTTACTTTGGGAAGATAGACTGGCGTTAGATTTAGTTCTATTTTGGATTCTCTTATTAATTTACATGTTTCTAGAATTTTAGTTAAATTGTAATTTTGTGAACCGAATAATTCTTTTGACTGCTCTTCTTTTAATGAATGTACTGAAAGATTTATTCTATCTAATCCTGCTTCTTCTAAACTTTTAATTTTTTCTTTAGTTAATAAGGTGCCATTACTTTGCATGGTTACTATTTCTATTCCTTTTATTTTTTTTACTTCTTTGATTAATTCTGCTATTTTTGGATATGCTGTCGGCTCTCCTACAGAATCAATATTAATTTGATTTACTTGATTGTCTTTTAATCTAATTACTTCTTTTATCCAATCTACTAAGTAATTTAATTCTACTTCATAATTATAAGGGTGTATATCAAAAGAATTTGCTGCTGTACTACAGAATGTACATTTCATATTACAAACTGTTGAAGCTCTTACTTGTAAAAGTGAAGAACCTCGATCTATAACACCTACTTGAATGATTCCAATTAGAGGGATTTGTGATTCTTTATTGATTTTAATTAATCCTTTGAATTTTGCTTCTTCTTTTATAACGTGTAATTCTCGCATATCTTTTTATTCTTAGAAAGGATTATAAAGTTATATCTTCTTTTGATTTTAATGAAACTTGATGAATTTTTAGAAAGAGGAGGGGGTATTGTTCTTAATATTTTTTTGGTTATTTTCATATTTTTCATTGATTCTTTTTTTTATAAAATGAGATATTTTTCATTAATTTTAGCAATTTTAAGTTCTTTAGTCATTTTTTTATTTTCCTATTTTTCTTTTAAAAAATCAATTTATAGAAAACTGAGTATCTTTTTTATGGGCTTATCTTTAATTATCTTCTTTCTTTATGGGCTTATCTTTATTGTTTTTTATATAATGTAACCTAGCACTAAAAATCTTGGTAAACGAATATTAATTTTTTTAATGTGGTTCTCCTTCTTTTGTTAGAGAAAAAATAAGGCTTTTAGTTCTTAATTTATACTTCTTATTAGAAATTAATATAAATGATTATAAAAAACAACGTTAAGATGAATTTAGGGAATATTATTGGTAAAAGTAGTACAAATGAATTTTACTTTTTAGTAGAAGGAAATGCAAAAAAATTTATGTATGTTAAAGTCTTACATCCTGAAGGATATTTTGTTTTAGCCCAGATTGTTGAAATTGAAAAAGAGAAAGAAGAGACTAAAGGAAAGTGCAATCTTTTAGGATACAGAGATTCTGATGGAATTTTAAGGAATTTAAGAACACCACTTGCTCCTGGAGTTAATGTTGTTTATGCAGATGATGATTTTGTTAAAAACGTTTTAGGATTACATGAAACGACTAGGGGGGCTTTTATTGGTGTTTTAGAAGATCGAGAAAATATTAAAGTTTATTTAGATTTAAATAAATTAATCACAAAACATGTTTCAATTTTAGCTAAAAGTGGAGCAGGAAAAAGTTTTTTAACATCCGTACTCTTAGAAGAAATTTTAGAGAAGAAGATTCCTATTGTTGTTATTGATCCTCATGGAGAATATTCTAGTTTAAAATATCCTTCTGAAAAGAAAGAACTTTTGAAGAAACAAGGACTAGAACCTAAAGGATATCTTTCTCAAATAAGAGAATATAGTCCAGATATAGAAAGAAATCCTGAAGCAAGAGTTTTGAAATTAAGTACAAAAAGTTTGACTGGAAGTGAACTTATGCATTTATTGCCTGCTAAATTAAGCGGGAGTCAAATAGGATTATTATATGCTGCTTTAAGTGATGTTTCCCGAGCTCCTGATTTTGATCAATTAATGTTGAGTTTACAAGCAGAGGAGAATAATGCAAAATGGGCTTTGATTAATATTATTGATTATTTAAAAAAATTAAATATTTTTTCTGAACATAGTACCGATCTTAATGAACTTATTAGTCCTGGAAGATGCAGTATTATTAATTTAAGAGGGGTTCCTCAAGAAATACAAGAAATTATTGTCTATAAGGTTGTTAGCGATTTATTTAATGCTCGAAAAAGCGGTATTGTCCCCCCTTTCTTTTTGGTTCTGGAGGAAGCCCATAATTATGCTCCAGAAAGAAGTTTTGGAGAAGTAAAAAGTTCTGCTATCTTAAGACAAGTTGTTGCTGAAGGAAGAAAATTTGGACTTGGGATGTGCATCATTTCGCAAAGGCCTGCAAGAGTAGAGAAAACCTTACTTTCTCAATGCAATACTCAAATAATTTTAAAAATTACAAATCCTAATGATCTAAAGTCTATTAGTAGTTCTGTTGAAGGAATTACTTCTGAGACTGAAAAAGAAATTATTAATTTACACATTGGAACTGCGATGGTTGTTGGTGTCGTTGATATGCCTTTATTTGTTCAAGTACGATCAAGAAGAACAAAACATGGTGGTGAAAGTATTGATGTTGTTGGAACTTTTGCTGATGCGAATATAGATACTCCTTCTGTTGCTGAGACTTTTAGTCAAAGTACTTTTCATGAAAAAACTTCAGTTGCAGCTTCTTCCTCTGTCGGAACGAAAGAAGTTATTAGTCTTCTACGTCCTAAATATACTAAACATGATATTCGACAAATGGTCAATAAAAAAATAAGTAGTTTGAAAGCTCTTATGATTCCTTGTCATATTTTTATGTGTTCTAAAGATAAACAAGATTTTAATTTACTTATTAATTTACATACCTTTGATATTGTTACTGACATAGAACGAGGAACAGGAAAAAGTTTAATTTTGAATTTAGATAAATTGTCTGAAAAAGAAACAAAAGTTTTAGATCTTTGTATTAAAACTGGCAAAATGTTTACGGGTGCAGATATCTTTTCTAAATCTGGTTTGATGTTTTCTGAAAGTTTAGATCTCCTTAATAGTTTGACTAAAAAAAATCTCATTGTTAAAAATGGAACTGGTTTTGTTATTTCTGAAACTTTTAATTTACTCGCGGATTTGAAAAAATATGCTTGTTATGAACAAAATGAATTTATGCCTTTTGAATTTGATGAAAAATTAGAAGTTAAATATCCACCTGATGAAGTTTCACAATTACTTAAAAGATTTGTCGATGTTA
>Ga0209515_10001653_pt1 | contig 36620 bp, 36 predicted proteins | sample Subgroupgradi54m_FD_187454 | JGI IMG/M metagenome (GOLD analysis project Ga0209515, IMG submission 187454) | Subsurface groundwater microbial communities from S. Glens Falls, New York, USA - GMW60B uncontaminated upgradient, 5.4 m (SPAdes)... ... | reverse complement strand
CATTGCTGTTTGGTTCCTTGATGGCCGGAACACTGGTCCTGGTAAAAGAAGATTCGGTAATTCAGAGAGGCGTACCCAAATTTTTAGACAAGGGGTTTTCCCGGCGCTTGGATTTGGATGATCTTGGAAATAAGAATACGTTTTTTGAGCAGTTAGGCGGGCCTGTAGGTGTTTTGGAGGTGAGCGGCGCTTTTTATCTGTGGGGCACTTTGACTAAATCCGAAGGGATTAAAAATGTCGCATTGCTAGCGCCGGAGGCGTATGTCGTTAACGGAATTTTAGTTTTAGGAATCAAAGAAGTGGTTGGTCGCTCTCGGCCCGTTTCGGTCCGTAATTATGATTCAGCACACTTTAGGCCTTTTAGCGGCCAAGCTTCGTTTCCCTCCGGACACACCTCCACGGCTTTTGCTGTGGCTACCGTAGTTTCAGGACAATGCCAATCTCCTTGGGTCAGCGCTGTTGGCTATGGTTTGGCCTCGGCGGTGGGAGCGGGGCGGGTCATTCAAAATCAGCATTGGACGAGCGATGTATTGGCGGGAGCAATTTTGGGATATGGTTCCGGAAAACTCGTTTTAAATTGGAATGCAAAACACAATTGGAGCCTTGGTTTGTCAAACGATGGCAAGGGATTCTTGATAAGCCGAATGTTCTGATCGGTAGGCCGGCTTACGGCGTTTGAGGGGAGAGGTTTTCGTTTAAGAAGCCAATGGCGTTCCACCAGCGCAGGCTGTTTTGATCGTTATGAGTCGCGGTGGGGTAGGTTTTTAGTTTTTTACTTCCTCGGATGCTGTTATAAGTCGCGATGACGCTCGCCGGCGGACAGATGTGATCGAGCAGACCCATATTAATTAAAACCGGTACTTGAATTTTGTTGGCGAAGTTCAGAGCGTCGAAATAGGACAATGTTTCCATGGTGGCATCGCGCTTATCTGGATTTTCCCTCAGGTAATCTTCAATTTCTTTGTAGGGGTAATCCGCTTGGGGCAATGCTAGCTCAAAACAAGAAAGAAAAGGAAAATCAGCCGCCGCCGCGGTAACTCGATAATCTAAGCCAGCCAAGATTAAAGACAATCCTCCTCCTTGGCTTGGGCCCGCGGTTCCAATTCTTTTTTTGTCCACCTCGCTTTGAGCGTATAAAAAGTCAATTCCCCGAATAGCGTGGGCAATAATGTCACGAAACACATAAGTTTTTGGATTTTCAATGCCAAGAGTCATATAGCTGGAGTTTTCCCGGGGATAACTGGATTGATTTACCTCAAACCCTCGTGCTTGATACGCCAAAACGGCGTAACCTAATTCCGCGATATATTTCGGCGCCCTGACTTCTTTTTCGCCGTACCAGGGGTTAATGAGTAGGCCGGGAAAATTACCGCCTCGATTTGGGTGGCAATACCAACCGTGGATGAGGTTTTGTCTTAAACTGAAGTAACTAACTTTAAAACAGCTTGTTTTGCCATCGGAGTTTGTTGGATCTGAATCGATTGTATACCTTGGGGCAATAACCTCGAGTTCTTCTGTAGTAGATTTCCAAAAAACATCAAAATCTTTGGGCCGCCGTGTTTTGGGTTTGATGTTTTCGGCGCTAAAACCGAAGCCGTAACGCAATTCAGTCACGAGTCGCTCGCCATCGAACACTCGAACCAAAACCTCGTAGAAACCGGGGTTTAACTTAGTTTCTACGCGATAGGGCATGGCAATCTCAGAGGAGGCGGGGTCTAAGGCGATTTCCTGGCGTTTAGATTCGATCCATTGGCCATCCGTGGTTTTGATTTCTACGCTTAGTTCGACGGTTGCGGCGCTTATATTTTTAGTTGCCATCGTATGACTTAGCAGTATGTCTTCATTCGCCTTAAAGAGAAAACTGGGGTTTGTTGTCTGTACTTGAAGCGGGGCTAGAGATTGTGTCGCGGTCGCAATGGTTTCCGCGGCGGCGATGTGTGCCGCCAAGCAAATTACGATAACCGCTGGCTTGAATTTGATCATAAAAGTAGATAATAGCGTTTTGGTAGGATTAATTTCACATGCTCGCGGACGCGCACACTCATATTGACCAGTATCCTCAGGACGAAATTCCCGCTGTTTTGGAACGCGCGAAGAATGTCGGCGTGGAATTTGTTGTGTCCGCGGGAACGACGCTTGAGTCCTCGGGACAATGTGTCGCTCTTGCCCAAAAACATGAAATGGTTTTCGCTGGCGTTGGACTGCATCCTATGGATTTGACGGCTCCCGTGGATGGAGCGATGTATCAAGCGCTCAAAGATTTGGCGGTATCTTCGCCAAAAGTTGTTTGTGTCAGCGAAATCGGACTTGATTATTTGCCGACCTCTCCAGATCATAAGTTGCAAGATCAAGCGTTACGCGAACAAATTCGTTTGGCCAAGGAGTTGCGTTTGCCGATTATTTTTCATTCGCGGGAATCTAACGAAGCAATATTTAAAGTTTTGGAGGAGGAAAAGGCGGGAGAATTTGGCGGCGCCATGCACTATTTCCACTGGGACTTAGAAACAGCGAAAAAAGTTATGGGGCTCGGATTTTATATTTCCTTGCCCAAGCTTTTGCTCAGCATGCCGGTTCTTCAAGAGGCCGCTCAAAAAATTCCCATAGAGAATATTGTTCTTGAAACCGATTCCTTCCCGCAACCTTACAAGAAGAATCGCGCCAATTGGACCGAGCCCCGTCATCTTAAAGACATTGCCCAAAAATTGGCTGAACTAAAGGGGATTGATGTCGAAGAAGTCGCTTATAAAACAACTGGCAATCTCAAAAGCCTCCTAAAACTGCCTCTGGCGAAAATATAGCGTTCCTGTTACTATTTATCTAGCAGAGTACGGGAGTTATATCCCCTGTTTATGAGAAAAAAGATTCTGGTTGTTGACGATGAGCCGAACGCGCGCGAAGTAATACGGTTGTCGCTTGCGAAATATGACTGCGAAATCTTTGAAGCCGCCGATGGCCAGGCGGCTTATGAAGTGGCGCAAAGCGCGAAGCCTCATTTAATTATTACCGATCACTTGATGCCGAACTTCTCCGGCTATGAGCTTTTCCATAAGGTGCGCTCTACCGATAGTTTGCGTAAAACAAGATTCATCATGGTGACTTCCAAACATTTCGATACCGAATTCCCGGAGTTGTTGAAGTTAGAAGGTTGCGATTTTATATCGAAGCCTTTTCATGTCGTGATTCTCTTGGGCGCCATCGAAAAACTCCTGGGTCCCCTGCCTTTTAAACTCTAAAAACAATCTCATCTAAAATTCCCGCCATTGGACGCTCTGTGTTATTGTCAAATCGCTAATGTTGGATAATACACCCATGAAACGGCGGATTGTTTTGGCGGTGGGTTTGACGGGGGGGCATATTTATCCCGCCAAGGCATTGGCGGAGCAGTTGGGTAGGGAGTGGTATCAATTTCTCTTTGTAGCTCGAAGCCGAAGTCCATTGGCTAATAAAATTATTGAGGCAGAGGGCTATCCTCTTTTACCTATCGATGTTAGCGGAATGCCGCGTAAGCCAACAGAGGCTTTGTTTAAGGGGCCTGCTTTTTTATGGAATCAGATAAAGGCTTGCGCTCTGCTCTGGCGCGCGTTCAGGGACTGGAAACCCGACGTGGTCATTGGTTTTGGGGGTTATGTTTCGTTTCCCGCCGTGGTGATTGCCAAAGTTCTGGGTATTTCCACGGTAGTTTTTGAGCCTAACGCCAAGCCGGGGGTCGCTAATAAGGTTCTTTTTGGCCTTTGCGATCAGGTGGTTTGCGCTTTTAATTTGAACATTGCCAAAGCCACCTTAATCGCGCCGCCTTTACGCGCAAGCATGCTACAAACAAAACAAAAAAGCAAAGAGGAATGCCGCAAAATTTTTGGACTTGACACAAAATCGCCCTGCGTCTTGGTTTTTGGCGGAAGTCAGGGAGCCAGAGCTATCAATAACGCTTTTACGGCGCTTGTTGATCGTTTGCGCGCTGAGAATACTCCGTTGAGTTTTATTCACGTGACGGGCGCGGCTGATTTTGAAGAAGTGAAAAATTTCTATCAATCGCGCGAATATCTCAATGAGACGGGAGTTGTTTTGAGCTATTTGGAGAACATGGCGGAAGCGTATCGGGCGGCGGATTTGGTTATCGCGCGCTCGGGGGCGATGACTTGTTTGGAATTGCTTAGCCTGGGAATCCCTTCTATTTTAGTGCCTCTCCCGCGAGCAACACAGTCGCATCAACTTGCTAACGCGAAACAATTGGCCGATCTGGGCTTGGCTCAAATTGTCGAGGAAACAGGGGATTTGAGCCAGTCTCTTAGCGTCGCTTTAAAAGAGATATTATCGAAGGATCGGGGAGTTTTGGGCGATGGGGCCAAGGTTCATCCTGCCATTAAAGATACTTTTAAAGAAGTTATCGAAGGACTAATAAATCATGGCTAAAAAGAAAGTCATTTTACTCACTAATGATGATGGCATTTACGGCCCAGGCTTGGAGGTTCTGCGTCAGGCGCTGTCTCGTTTGGGCGATCTCTACGTGGTGGTTCCTGATCAAGAAAAGTCCACGGCTAGTCATTCACTCACACTGCATAAACCGATTCGTTTTCGTGAGCTCAGGCCCAGGCTTTATATTTTAAACGGCACGCCTTCTGATTGCGTGCGCTTTGGTATTTTGTATTTATTGAAGCGCAAGGTTGATTTGGTGGTTTCCGGCATTAATAGCGGTGTCAACTTGGGGGAGGATGTGATTTATTCGGGTACCGTGGCCGCGGCGGTGGAAGCGACCATGCTCGACATCCCCGCCTTCGCTATTTCTCGCCTACCCGGGAAGGATCCAAAGGAGTTTGTCGGTGGAGCGCATTTTGCCAAAAAACTGGCGCGGTTAATTTTCAAAAATAATTTGCCGAGCGATGTTTGCCTTAATGTTAATGTACCCGGGCGTGGTAAAGGCGGCGATCTCCACCCTAAGGGCGTGAAAGTGACCCATTTGGGGCATCGGGTATACGGCAAAAAAATAACTATTCGCCGGGATCCCAGAGGCAATAGTTACTATTGGTTATTGGCGAAGAACGTTTTGGGAATACCTACCCCGGGCAGTGACGTCGAGAGTTTTGATCGAGGCTATATCACCGTAACGCCTTTGCAATTGGACTGGACCGCGCATGAGTTTTTGTCGGAGCTAGAGCGTTGGAAGCTGTGAAGCTGTTTTTTGTTTGCATGGCGGTCTTGGCTCCTTCGCTCGGCGCCATGGAGCTCAAGAGCTCGTTTGGTTTGGTCAGTTATCAGGTGGAGGGCAAGGGTCCCACAGGCTCGGCATGGATTAAGCCTTCTTATACCAATCAATCCTATTTTGAGTTGGAAAGCAAAGATTTTATTCATTCCACTAACTACTGGAAAGCTCGTTTGGAATATATCGGAGGTAGTTCGGTACTTGAGACTAATCAATCGCTTTTCCGGAAGGTACAAACATCTATTCTGCATGGGGGATGGGGTTGGATTTGGAATGGCGATTTTGAATTTGAAACTGGGATAGTGGGTCTTCAGCAAGTTCACGAGATTAGAGATTCCGCTTTAACGGCTAAAACTACACAGAGCGAGTTAAGATTGGGAAACTATTTCGCGATAGGATATAAACATAACTTTGGCTTGTGGGGGGTTGCTTTCAATAGTTCCCTGGGCGTTTTAGGTTGGCCCAAAAGACAATCCGCGGTTTCTCAAATCGAGCTCGCGCTTAATCGAAGCATAGCCAATTCGCCCTGGACTTTCGGTTTCAAAGTTAAAGAGGGTTATGTCGAATTAGAACGCAATAATAACAAAACATCCGACGTGGGAACGGCTTCGAACGCTTTGCTTCTGTTTAAGCAAACGGAAACCGATACCGCCATCTGGGCTTTTACCGTGGGATACAAACTGTGAGCAATGTGAACAAGTGGCTGCGTAAACTCTCGCAAGCCGGTCAGTTTTTTTTGGTGGTTGAGCTTTCTTGGTTGCCTGGCGGTAAAATGAGCTATCAGGCTTTTTCCGTGCGGCCCGATCGCGTACCCCATTACGAAAACAAAAACACGATTAAAAGTTTTCTGTTCGACGTTTATTGGAGATATCCGGGGAAGAATTGGGGGATTGATTTTAACGCGCTCCAGGCGGGAAGAACACGGGCCGAAGAAACCGTTGGCACTTATCAGCAGTCTGTGCTTTCACTTTCTGTTTCGAGTTGGCAATTGGTCGCGGAGCGTGAGCTATGGAATAGCAAAAAGAGTTTTTTCGCGGGTTTGGTGGGTATCGGCGTGCTATCGAATCAATTTGAGAGGAGTAGAAATATTTATATCAACGGGACCAATGTGGATAGCAATTTGGGCTTGAGTCCGGAGGGAACTTCGCGTAGCGGAGTTAGAACCGCGGTAGATAATTTCGCTTTGCCGTTAGGGGCCAGGATGAGATTTTCGTTATCGCCTCGAGTTTTTAACGAAACGGTTTTAACTTATTCCTTTCTGATGGATTTGACCGATTTTTTTCAGGGGTCCTCTCCCTTTAGCGGGTGGGCCACGCAAGCGAAAAGCGTTTTAGGATGGAATGTGACGGAGGAGTTGGAGCTTTATGTTGGGTTTTATGGTTTGGTAGATCACGTCATGGCGCCTACGGGTCAGGGTGGCCTAAGGCTCAACGGTGGACCCTCCGCTCCCGAGGGTGTCTATGTCCTTTGGCAGGTGAACGAAGTCCATTTGGCCACCGCTCTCTTGGGTCTTGGCTACCGTTTTTAATAATTGAAAATAATTGGTATCCGTTACCGATTGTAAAATTTCTGAAAGTGTTCGGGCTTGTCCAGCAGTTCGAATGAAAGAACCTTTTTGAATTTCCTGAAAGATTGATCTAGGGTAAAAACTGCTTTGGCATGGTAAGAGGCTGAAGCGGCCACAACTAGGTCAGCAATGCTGGCCTGGAAGCCACCTCTAGCAAGACGATAGCGGGCGAGGGCGACATTGTCCCAGAGTTCGGGCGGATCTTGAAGTAAGGTTAAGGCCGAGAGGTAATCCGCTAATTTTTGATATTCTATTTTTGATCTGGTTCCCGACAAAATCTCCGCACGAATGATGCCATGCGTGCAAACCAACCCCAGACTTAAAAGTTGGCCCAGTGTTTGGGACGCTGCCGACTCGCCTTTGCGGAACATGTCAATCCAAACCGAAGTGTCTACTAGGACCTGGCTCATTTATCGCGCTCTCGATTGTTTAAGGTTAAAATTGAGGGAAATCTTTCCACGCAGATTCCAAAGCTTCTCTATTTTTTTCTTTCGAGTGAGCTCTTCTAAACCCCAAATAATGGCCTCGGTTTTGGTGTGCGCTCCGGAAACATTACGCGCTTCGGCAAGAAGTTTTTCCGGAAGATCAAGAGTTGTACGCATTTGTTTTTCCTCCCTTTGATGCATATAAATTCTAACAGATGTATGCATCAAACGCAATGGGTCTTTTGGGGATATGCGGGGGCTTTAGACGCAGAGGTGGGAAGCTTTAAGCATATCGAAGAGTAGGTAGTCACTGCTACGAATTTACCCCTGCTTAGGCTAATAAGAAAAAGCTATAAAGCCAGTAGGGTGTATTTATGTGCGGAATAACAGGGTTTTTAAGATTTTCTTCCAATAAAGCCGCTTTAAGCGCGCAAGAATCGAGTCAAGTCTTGAAAACAATGACGGGCGCTCTCATTCATCGGGGGCCGGATGATGATGGTTTTTTGATTGATGATCCGGCGTATTTGGGGATGAGGCGCCTAAATATTATTGATTTGGCTACCGGAAAACAACCTATTTTCAATGAGGACGGCTCCGTTGGGGTGGTTTATAACGGGGAAATCTACAACTACGTGGAGTTAAGAAGCGAGCTCGAAGCGAAGGGGCATACTTTTAAAACGCATTCGGATACCGAAGTTTTGGTCCATCTTTACGAGGAGGTGGGGGAAGATTTTGCCAAGAGACTGCGGGGAATGTACGCGGTTGCTTTGTGGGATTTTAAAAAGAAAAACCTGATTTTAGCGAGGGACCCGTTTGGCATTAAACCGCTCTATTGGGGAGTTTTTGGGGGCTATTTGCTGTTTGGATCGGAAATAAAAGCTTTGGTCAAACACCCCGCGTTTGCTAGGGATTTGGACCCCGTGGCGATGGATGATTTTTTGACTTTGATGTTTATTCCGACTCCCCATACGATTTATAAAAATCTTCACAAGTTGGAGCCCGGGAGCTTGCTTGTGGTGAGCGCCAAAGGCGATATTAGGAAGGTAAAGTTTTGGCAGGGCCTGCCAAAAGGCCCCTCGTCCCTCCGGGACTCGGTGGGTCCTTGGCCTCAGGCCAAGGGCAGGCCCTCTCTGCCCAATCTGCTTCGGGATTTGGAAGAAAAAATCTATGAGTGTATCCGTATTGGCATGCGCAGTGATGTGCCCTTGGGGGTTTTTCTTTCGGGCGGCCTCGACTCCTCGGCCATCGCTTATTTTGCCAAGCGTCATAAGCAGGATTTGAAAACCTTTACCGTTTATTTTAAAGAGCAGAGTTATAGCGAGCAGAAAGAAGCCAGGGAAATCGCCAATTTGCTCGGTACCGACCATACCGAAATTTTAATGGAAATACCCAAAGATTTGCCCGGTTTTGTGAGTCAAGTGCTTGCGTGCTTTGATGAACCCTTTGGAGACACTTCGGCTTTGCCGACCTATCTTTTGTGCCAAGGGGCCCGCCAATTTACGACGGTTTGTCTATCGGGTGACGGGGGTGATGAGCTATTTGGCGGTTACCCCACGTTTATCGCGACTAGCGTTTATGAAAAATATTGGAAAAATATTCCGAGTTTTTTGCGCAAAGGAATTATGGATAAAGCCAAAGATTGGATGCCGACTAAATTTGACAAGGTGACCTTGGATTACAAGCTCAAGCGCTTTTTGTCTCAAGCCAGCAATCATGATGATTATCGGGAAATTCATTTTGCTTGGAGAGGGGCTTTTGGCTGGGCGGAGCGCAATAGGGTATATCAGCAAGCTTTTACGGATTCTTTGCGCTCCAGGGCGCCTTATGATACCCAGACCCAGTATTTTAAAGACGTGGAAGGCGCGGGTTTCATGGATCAGCTATTGTACGCGGATCGTATGACCTATTTGCTGGATGAATACCTAGTCAAAATGGATCGTATGAGCATGGCGCACTCTTTAGAGGTGCGTCCGCCGCTTTTAGATTTTGAATTAGCCGAGTTCGCTTGGTCCATACCCTCAGACCTCAAGGTACGCGGTTTCCAGACTAAATGGATTCTTAGGGAGTTGTTGAAGGGGAAGCTGCCGCCCAAAATTTTGAAGTTACCCAAAAAAGGTTTTGGCCCGCCGCTTCCTTATTGGTTTTTGGATAAGAAATTTCAGCAGTTTTTTAGGGACGTGACGTCAAGTTCGGCTTTTCGAGATTTAGGAGTTATTCAGGAAAACGTTATCGAGGAACTCTTGCGGCAACACGTTAACAAAGTTAGTGACAACCACAGAAAACTTTGGGTAATTTTGACTTTAGCCCTTTTCGCGCAACGCAATAAGGGGTTGTGAATAGCTTCCGGTTGAAAAGTATTTTTAAGCCCGCGGGGGACCAGCCCAAGGCTATCGCGGGGCTTGTGTCCGGTCTTAAGAAGGGCAAAAGGCATCAAACCCTTTTAGGGGTCACAGGTTCCGGCAAAACCTTTAGCGTGGCGAATGTGATAGCTCAGTGGAAGAAGCCGACGCTGGTTATTTCTCACAACAAGGTTTTAGCGGCCCAGTTGTACGCGGAATTTAAGAGTTTTTTCCCAAAGAACGCCGTTGAGTATTTTATTTCCTATTACGATTACTATCAGCCGGAAGCCTATATTCCACAGACAGATACTTACATTGAAAAAGACGCTTCCATTAATGAGCATATTGAACGCCTGAGGCTGAAGGCAACGACCTCGCTGTTGTCACGCCCGGACACGATTGTCGTTGCCAGCGTTTCTTGTATTTACAACATTGGCGAACCTAAAGATTTTGAGGAGCTTTGTGTTCGTTTAGAGACGGGCAAGACTTTTGGGCGCGATTTATTAACGCATCAACTGGCGCTTTTGCAATATGAGCGCAATGATTTAGAGCTTGCTCCGGGGCGTTTCCGTGGTCGGGGTCAAGCTGTAAGTTTCTTCGCGCCTTACATGGAAAATCCCATTCGAGTGACCTTTGCCGGAGATGAAATTGTGAAGCTAGAGGAAACGCATCAAACAACGGGAGAGGTCCTCAAAAAACTAAACAACCTATTTGTCTATCCCGCCCGTCATTTTGTCACGCCCAGATCTCGTTTGGATGAGGCGCTAAAAACTATCGATATTGAGCTCAAAGAGCGTGTCGCTCAATTCAAATCTCAGGGTAAATTGCTGGAAGCCCAGCGGATAGAATCTCGCACGAAATACGACATGGCCATGATGAAGGCGGTGGGATTTTGTCATGGAATAGAAAATTACTCCAGGCACCTTAGCGGGCGCCCTCCCGGCGCGCGGCCCAATTGTTTGCTCGATTACTTTCCTAAGGATTTTCTTTTAATTGTGGATGAAAGCCACGTTACCTTTCCCCAGGTTCGCGCAATGTATGAGGGGGATCGCGCTCGCAAGGAAAATTTGGTTAATTTTGGTTTTCGTCTGCCCAGCGCCTTGGACAACCGACCGCTTAAATTTCCGGAATTTGAAACCCAGATTCACCAGGCAATTTATATTTCGGCTACCCCGGGCCCTTATGAGCTTTCTAAGTCAGGCGTGGATATTGTGGAGCAAATCGTTCGTCCCACAGGCTTGGTGGACCCCGGAGTTGAGATCCACCCTATCTCGGGCCAAATTGACCACTTGATTAGCCAAATAACAGTAGTGACTAAAACCAAGCATAGGGTTTTGGTCACTACTTTGACTAAAAGAACGGCCGAGGATTTGTGCGCGTTTTTGTCCCAAAAAGGCATTCTGGTGCGATATCTTCATTCGGATATCGCGGCCCTGGAAAGAATTAAGATTCTCAAGGATTTGCGTTTGGGTCATTTTGATGTTTTGATTGGGGTCAATCTTTTGCGCGAGGGCCTCGATCTTCCCGAGGTAGCGTTGGTGGCGGTATTAGACGCGGATAAAGAGGGATTTCTACGTTCCGAAACAACGCTCATTCAAATCTGCGGCCGCGCGGCCAGAAACATTGGCGGCCGGGTAATTCTCTACGCGGATACCCAAACGGGATCGATGAAGCGGGCTTTGGGAGAAATGGATCGCAGAAGGCGTTTGCAAGTAACCTATAACAAGAAACACAAAATTACTCCTCGCTCGATTATTAAAGAGATTCGGTCTTTGTCAGAATTTGAAATCCAAGCCAAAGTGTCGGGACTATCTTTGATTCAAGAAAATTTTAAAGGGGTTCATGATAAAAAGAGTATTCCTATATTGGTTCGGGAGTTGGAACGTGAAATGACGGAAGCGGCGGATCGTTTAGATTTTGAGGTCGCGGCTTCTCTGCGGGATCAAGTTTTTGAGCTACGCACGATGCTGCCCTCTTCCTCGTCACCCCCGCGAAGGCGGGGGTCCAGAAGCCAATAAAAGGGGATTCCCAGTATAATACTCCTGTGTTACGAGGCTACCGATTATTAATTGTTCTTGCCGGTGACGCGGTGTGCTTCGCCTTTTCTTTCGCTTGGGTAACAATTTTAAGGCGGTGGGAATATATTCATTTTCATTTAATTCGGGACCATGCGCTGCTTTTTGGCGGGCTGTTGCCCTTGTGGCTAGCGGTTTGTTATTTATCCGGGCTTTACGAAAACCGTTATTACCATAAGCCTCCGCCTTACGCGGTTTTATCCGCCGTTTTTATTAATTTCTTTTTTAGTATTTTTACGATTTATTTTGTGTCGGAGCTATTTAAAATACCGACGCCAAAAGTAATTCTTTTGTTGGGCAGTATTTTAACCTGGGCCACGATGCGCTATTGGAGAGAAAACCTGGTGCATGTTTTTGTGCCTCACATACAAGAAGAAGAGGGAGTTCTGATTCTAGATAGCTTAGCTTTGGTGGGTAGCGGCGAAAACGGAATCTTGCAGAAATTAAAGGCCCATTCCTGGGGGAATTTGCCTGTTTTTACCGAGATGACTTATAGCGCTATGCGCACAGGAAAAATAACGCTCACCGGCGTGACGTCCGAATGGGTTGTTGAGCGCGTCTTAACTCCTCTGCGAAACAATATTTTTTACACGGTGCTTAAGAGGACTTTTGATTTGACGCTGGCCGTCTTACTGCTTCCTCTGGCGGTGGTTTTTGGCTTATTTGTCGCTTGCTGGATCAAGATATTTCTTGGCGGCAAGACGATCTACACACAATGGCGTATTGGTCAAGGGCGCAAGCCCTTTCAATTAAGAAAATTCAAAACCATGCCGGAGGGGCTTGCCGAAGGGACGCCTTTATTAACTCAGGAAAATGATCCGCGCGTTCCCCGGAGTGTTCGGTGGATCCGTAGACTGCATTTAGATGAGATTCCTCAAATATGGAACATTCTTAAGGGGGAAATGTCCTGGATCGGTCCGCGACCGGAACAGGTTCCCGTTACTGATGTTTTAGAGGCTAAAATTCCTTTTTACTGGGCTCGTCACGTGGCGCCTCCGGGAATCACGGGCTGGGCCCAGGTCAACATGGGTTATGCCGAGACGGATGCTGATGCCAAAGAACGTCTTGCCTATGATCTCTACTACCTTACCAACCGAGGGATTCTCTTAGATATCGCTATCCTGTCTCGCACTCTGCGCAACCTAATCGCCGCCGACGGCCGATAGGCAAAGCAAGAAGTTAGCAGTGGAAGGTTGTATAGAACTTCCCCGTTCTGTCATTGCGAGCGCAGCGAAGCAATCTCATAAAGAATTCCTCTATGAGATCGCCACGGGCTTGTGCCCTCGCGATGACAGAAAAGAGTGTTCCGCGGAATCAGGGAACCGAGATGAAGATGTTTTTGGTTTCGGAATAGGTATCCATTGCTTTCATGCCAAGCTCTCGGCCAATCCCGCTCTGTTTATAACCGCCAAATGGGGCTTCTAAGTGGACGCTGTGGGAAGTGTTCACGCTTATAACCCCGGTTTTGACCGCTTTGGCTACGCGGATGGCTCGGTTAATATTGGAAGTCCAAATAGACCCCGAAAGGCCGTAGATGCTGTTGTTGGCCAAGGTAATTGCCTCTGTTTCGGTCTTAAAGGGTGTGACGCAAACCACGGGACCGAAGATTTCTTCCTTAAAGACTCGCATAGAAGGCGTAACTTGGTCTAAGATGCAGGGGTTTAAGAAATACCCCTTGTTGCCATTGGTATTAAATTCGCCTCCGGTTAGTTTTTTTGCTCCGGCCTTTTCCCCAATGCCAATATAATCCAAAACTCTTTGCTTTTGATTCTTGGAAACCATGGGGCCAATTTCGGTCGCGGCGTCCGAGGGGTCACCGATGCGAAGTTTTTTGGTCCGGCTTACGAACTTGTCCACGAATTTTTCATAAATGCCCGCTTCAATAACAAAGCGGCTTCTAGCGCAACAATCCTGTCCCGTGTTGGAAAATACGGAGAAGATTGATTTCTCCACGCACAGATCAAGATCGCAATCTCCGAAAATCAGACTCGCTGACTTGCCGCCGAGTTCAAGGGAAACCCTTTTAATCGTGTCTGAAGCCAAGCGCGTGATTTCTGCGCCTGTTGATGACTCTCCGGTGAAGGAAATTTTGGCAACATCGGGATGTTTAGCTAATTGGGCTCCCACAATAGCTCCGGGACCCGTGATGACATTAACTACTCCGGCGGGCAAACCCGCTTCCAGCGCCAGTTCTCCGATACGCAGGGCGGTCAATGGAGTTAAACTGGCGGGTTTTAAAACCACGGTATTGCCGCAAGCTAAAGCCGGGGCCAGTTTCCACGTGGCGATGACCATGGGGTAGTTCCAGGGCACAATTAAAGCGCAAACCCCGATGGGTTCTTTTAGGGTGAAATCGAGTCCCTTGTCAGAGACGGGGATTGTTTCTCCAAAATATTTTGAAATAGCGCCGGCGTAGTATTCCAGTGAATCGCCGACGTTTTGAGCTTCGTCCCTGGCGTCGCGGATGGGTTTGCCAACATTGGCGCTTTCCAGTTGAGCCAGTTCTTCAGTGTGCTCGCGGACTGTAGCCGCGAACTGAAATAGCATTCGAGCCCTTTCTTTGGAAGAAAGCTGTCCCCAGGGGCCCTCGAGCGCCGTTTTCGCGGCACGGACCGCTTGATCCACGTCTTCTTTCGTTGCTTCTGGGACTAAGGCAATGACCTTTTCTGTCGCGGGATTAATTACCGAAAAAGTTTTCCCAGAGGAGCCGGGAACCTTTTTGCCGTTGATAATCAAAGACCAAGTTTTAACTTTCGAGGTTAGTGTTTTATAAGTTTTAGTCACAAGTAATTCTCCCCTTTGTCATTGCGAGCCCCGTTCATCCTGAGCTTGTCGAAGGATCGGGGCGTGGCAATCTCGTGAGGATTTTCTTTATTAGATTGCTTCGTCACTAAAGTTCCTCGCAATGACGGATCCACGGATTAGAAATAAATCGACGAAAGGCCGCCGTCAATAGATATTGTGGCGGCATTGGTCCAGGCCGACTCATCGCTGGCCAGATAAAGCGCGCCATAAACGATATCCTCCGGATTGCCAAAACGGCCCATGGGTTGGCGGACTAATCTTTTTTCTTTTTCTTTAGGGTTAGCGAATAACCAGCGGGTTAAAAGAGGGGTGGCGATGGGGCCGGGGCAAATCGCATTACACCTAATGCCCTGCTTGCCGTACTGGATGGCAATGGATTTAGATAAAGAGATAACGCCTCCTTTGGACGCCGTATAAGAGTCTTGGGGGACAGTGCAGCCCAACAAAGCAACGCTCGAGGAAATGTTCACGATAGAGCAGAGGTTGCCTTTCTTGGCGTTTTCCAAAAGGTGGGGGATTCCGTATTTGCAAACCAGGTAGATGCCTTTTAGGTTGACCGATTGAACCTTGTCCCAAACGTCCGGCGGCGTGTCCACGACAGAGGTGTCATTTTGCAGAAATACACCGGCATTGTTATAAATAACGTCCAGTTTGCCAAAATGGTGAACGCCGCTATCAACGGCGTTTTTGACTTCTTGAGGGTTAGACACGTCACAGCGGGCAAAGAATAATTTACCGCCTTTTTTATTGATTGCTTTCGCTACTTTTTGGCCTTCGGTTTCATTGACGTCACAGCCGATGATTTTTGCCCCTTCTCTAGAGAAAATTTCGCAAGCTATAGCGCCCATGCCGGAGGCGATACCGGTAATTAAGCAAACTTTATTTTTAAGCCTCAGGGTAGACTGCGTTTTGGTTTTTGGTTTTTGAGCGGTTATCATGATTGGTCTCCTTGTTTATAAAAATGTCTTTAGGTCCTTAAGTCTGTAAGTCTTTGGGTCAGTGATGACTTAGAGACTTATAGACTTAAAGACTCGTGAACTTTTCATATTCTTTCAAAATAGCGTTCTCTTTCCCAACAGGTTACGGCTTTTTCGAAGGTTTGGCGTTCCATTTTAGCCGCGTGCAGATAGTGTTCAAAAACTTTTTCGCCAAGCGCCTCCGGCGCCACCGGGCTTTTTTCGAAGGCCTCAATTGCTTCCCCTAATGACTGTGGTACTTGAACAATTTCTTTGGCGTGATAGGCATCGCCTTTAAATTCTTTGGGGGGTTCTATTTTGTTTTTAATTCCGTGTAGTCCGGCCGCGATGGTGGCCGCGAAGGCCAGATAAGGGTTCGCGTCGGCGCCCGGAATCCTGTTTTCTACCCTAAAGCTTTGATCGTGACCTACCAGGCGGAATCCGCAGGTGCGGTTGTCTTGTCCCCAAGCGATTTTAGTTGGCGCGAAAGAGCTAGCTTGGTAGCGTTTGTAGGAATTTACGCTAGGGGCGTAAAATAAAGAAAAATCTCTGGCCAATTTCATTTGGCCGCCCAAGTAGTTCCAGAACAGCTTGGAAGGCTTTCCATCGGACCAAAATTTGGATGTTTTATTGGACAGGTCCCATGCTGAAGAATGCAAGTGGAAGCTGGAACCCGCTAATTTTGAATCGTGCTTGGCCATGAAAGTGATCGAGAATCCTTTGCTGATGGCGATTTCCTTAGCGCCATGTTTGTAGACGGTGTGCCGGTCGGCCATATTCAGAGCGTCGCTGTAACGCAGATTGATTTCATGCTGACCGGGCCCCCATTCACCCTTGGAGCATTCCACGGGAACACCGGCCTGTTCCATGAAATTTCTGATGGTCCGATGAACGATTTCTTCTTTGGTTCCTTGCAGGATGTGATAGTCCTCTAAATAGTGGCCAAAGTGATTGAGATTATGGTAATTTTTTTGCCGCGCGGTTTCGTAGGTTTCGTTAAAAAGAAAAAATTCCAGTTCCGAGGCGCACATGAAGGATAGACCGAGTTTTTTAGCTTTTTCGATTTGTTTTTTAAGAATGGCCCTAGGGGAAACTTCGATAGGCTCTCCGTGGTCATTAAGAAGATCGCAAACGATTAGGGCGGTTTTTTCAAGCCAAGGCAAAAGGCGGGCTGTATTCCAGTCGGGTACCATGTGAAAATCTTGATAGCCCTTTTCCCAACTGGTTAATTGAAAACCCGGCCAAGGCTCCATTTCCATGTCAACGGTCAAAAGGTAGGCGCAGGCGTGTGTGCCGTGTTTAGCCGCTTCTTTGGCGAAGAAGGACCCCGTAATTCGCTTACCCATCCAGCGGCCTTGCATGTCCGGGAATACTAAGGCCACCGTATCCACCTCATCTTTATCAATAAGGCCCAAAAGAGCGTTCCGGCTTAATATGTATTTTGACTGGCTTGCGGCTTTTGTTTTCATGAGGAATTAAGTATATGAATTAGCGCGCGGGGAGAAAATAAACAATTTATTAGGTGGAGGGGGAAGATTTAATTAAATTTGTTGTTAAGTTTAGCTGCCAACTTTTCTATACGCTTTCTGAGATTTTTATTTTCTTTATCTTTTTGTTCTAATTTGGTTTTTAAATTATTCACTTGGCGGTTCAAAGCTTTTATGCCAGCTAATGTAAACGCTATAAATTCAGTCGTATTTAAACTATCCCGATCTTCCGACACAATTTGATTGGGGGCGTCTTCAGCAATTACGCCCAAATAGCGATGCTCATCTTGCTGATTGATATAACGAAAATAGGAAAGATCCATTTTTTCTATTTCTTGCAGGGTAAGCTGATAATCAGCAGGACTTAAAGGAGAAATGTCTTTTTTAAATTTTCTGCTACTCACAGTAACCCAGTCATTGGCTCTTGCGGTACCAAGGACCTCTAATCTTTGCGTAGGGGCGCTAACTCCAATCCCGACATTGCCGTTAGGATCGATGCGCATTCTTTCGGTTGCGTTCGTCACAAAAACAAGATTGTTATCGTTATCGGAATAAACACCATTGCGTGAATTGGTCGTATAGGGAAAACGACCCCAAAAGCTGTACCCAGGCGCAGAAAGGCTACCAGGATTGGCTTGAATTTGCCCGTTTACTTGCAGAGCCGAGGTAGGCAATGTGGTGCCAATGCCTACATTACCGGAGGAGTTGACGTATAGTCCCGTGGGACTTTCTCCTCCGCGTAACCATGCTGTTCCGTTAACAAGAAGACCAACGAACGGAGTCGTTGTTGTTCCTATGGCAATGCCCCTACCCGTAAGCATTTTGATAGTTGGATTGGTTTCTGTTAACGATCGGGTGGAGAAGTATCCCAGAGGGAAGAACAGTTGACCGGAGGTGCACAAAGGGTCAGTGGAAGCGGAGCCACACACGCGAATTCTTAACCCGTCGCCCCAGCCGTTATCCTCTGTGCTGTATTCTTGATTGAATATTATGTTGCTGGATTGAGAGTTATCTATGTCATTAATAATTATGGAGGTTCCATTGCCACCGGCCGTTCTGCCTGAAACAGTTAATATGCCGTCCGCACCCAGAACATTGGTACCGATAGCGCAACGTCTGGGAGGAGCGCAAGCGTTTAGTGATCCGATAACAGTAAAACCTCCATAACTTCCTATCGGGGAGGGATATGTGGTATTAAGTGTTAAGTTTTCTGCGCTTAAGCTAGGAATACAATAAATTGTTAGCGCAAAAGTTACCATTAAAGATGTCCAACGTTTCATGATTTACCTTACCGAAAACATTTTTTCCAACCGTTCTAGCTTTGTTTTTATTTCCCGGTTTTCTTTTTCTTTATTTTTGATATTAGTTTCTAGCGTTTTGACTTCTTCGGTTAAGGCCTTCAGTCCGGCCACAGTAAAGGCCGTTAACTCGGTTATATTCATGCTATCTCGATCTTCTGTGATAAATTGTTTTGGGGAATTTTCGGCAATGACACCTAAATTACGACGTTTTGTATTTTGGTCTTTGTAGCGATAGTAAACAAGGTCCATTTTTTCTATCTCTTTTAGGGTTGAGGAGTAATCTTGGGTGTTTAAAGGTGCTACGTCTTTTTTATATTTTTTACTGCTATAGACGGTCCAAGCGGCTGCTCTTCCTCGGCCGGCGGGACGATCTATATTGGGAAGCTCCAACCTGTATACTGGAGAATTTGTGCCGATACCAATTAAGCCTGTATTGGTAATTCGCATTCTTTCTGCGCCATTGGTGGCAAAGATCAATGTGTAGTTAGCTACGCTGATAGGATCGGCTAAGTAAAAACCTGTATTGGGGTTCCTGGCAAAGCTATAGGAAGGAGAATTGGCGTCGCTTGTGCTTACTCTAACTGGTAGGCGTACATCCAGTGGCGCCGCGGGACTGGTTGTTCCAATACCTACGTTGCCACTAGAGTTTACGGTGAGCCCTGTGCCATGGAATCCTCTCAGTCGTACCGTGCCATTGACTTGTAGTCTGGCGGTGGGGTTCATTGTGCCTATGCCGACATTACCGTTTCCTTGAACACGCATTTTTTCGGAGGAGCTGCTGCTGTTAGTTGAACGAGTGTTAAAAGTGATGGGAGCGTTGCTTACATAATTGATCGCGTTGAAATCTGCGGATCCCATCATTGATCCTACGGTACAAGTCGCGTGGTCGCAAACAACAAGCCGTGATAGATTTGAACTTGAACCCCCTGACATTTCACCAAAGGTTACGAAAGCGGGATGGGAGACATCGGGACTATTAATAACGATAGAGGTGCCCTGGCCGCTTGCTATTCTGCCTGAGACGACTAATTTTCCATCACCAGGCAATGTTAGAGTGCCTAGAGCGCACCGCTGAGAGCCTGCCAAAGACGTAGTAAGATTACCTGTTGTTGTATTCCCATAGGTAGCCCGTGGGTCGGGATAATAAGAAGAAAGGGTTATATTTTCTGCATAGACAGCAAAAGTATTGGTTGTTATGATGGCTAAGAGGGTTGTTAAAACTTTTATGGATTTCATGGGGTTATTGTTTGAGCAGCATGGTTTCTAGTTGTTCCAATTTTTTTCTAAGTTCTTTATTTTCATTTTCTTTTGCTTGGAGGGTGTCCTCCAGTGTTTTGGTTTTATTGGTCAAGGCTTTCAATCCTGCCAAGGTGAAAGTTGCAAATTCTCTCAAAGAAAGGTTTTGTCGATCTTCCGTGACAATTTGCTGCGGAGCTTCCTCGGCAATAACCCCCAAATTTAGACGCTTCCCTTTCTGATTTTTATATCGATAATACACCAAGTTCATTTTTTCTATTTCCGCTAAGGCCGACTCATAATCCTTGGGGCTAAGGGGTTCAATATCTTTTTTATATTTTTTACTGCTGGGAACACTCCATCCATTGGCTCTCCCTATATAGTTAACCCATCCGTCAGATAAACCTTCATTATTAGTAGCCGGTGGCGGACCCAAATCAATGCCGTAGGCTGGGGAGGTCACTCCAATACCGACAAGGCCTGAATTAGTAATTCGCATTCTTTCTATGCCATTGGTGGCAAAATTGAGCGCGTTGTTTCCTGATGAAAAGACCCCGGTATCGGAATCTCCCACGAAGCTATAAGCGGGCGCGGAAGCGCTGCCCGCACTGGCACGCACTTGTCCATTAATGGTAAAGGCACCCAAGAAATTAAGAAGTGTTCTGATACCTACCTGCTCGCCGGGATACACATAGAGTCCCGTGGGGGATTGTCTGGGGCCCTGAGTCCAAGGCGCTCCCGAAATCCAAGTATAGTCGTCGATGTCCAGCAAAGCAGTGGGATTAGCCAGCATATCGGGGTGATTCGGGGCTTCTACCACGTTTCCGTCCGCCGTGATACTTCCGACATAGCCAAATCGTATGGGCGCCCCCGGGGTGTTGTTGATAATTTCTAAAGCGCCCGCCGGACTGCACATTGTACTTCTGGAACCGCAGGATCCGATCCTTCCCAAGGTATTTGCGCAACTCGCACCCTCGCAAAATCCAATGCTTGCCGCTTGCAAATTATTCGTGTCGTTGATGACTATTCCGCTGCCAAAACCTCCAGTGGTTTCACCTTGAACTACTAACTTGCCTTCCGGGGGAGTTGATGTTGTGCCAAATAGACAGCGGCTTGAACTCCCCAGGCATGCTGTTAAATTGCCTGTTGTAAGATTATTGTAAGAGGCCATGGGAATAGGGTAGTAGGCATTCAGGGTAAGGCTTTCTGAGCTTAGATTATGGGCAACGGTGACAACTATGAATACTATAGATACTGTAGATAGTCCGATTGGCATCTTTTGCATAACTGAATCCAGCAATGGCAGTATAACAGGGAAAAAGGGGAGTGACTAGAGGGGATAAGAGGGGATAGGATAGGGATAGGGGTCAAGTCTTCATTTTACACTGTACTAGGACTTTCCTTGTCAAGCCCCAGCAAATTCTCAATATCTACAACCCGTTTCCTCAGTTTATTGTCAACAAGCAGCTTATTCTTTATTTTGGAAACTGCGTTACTAATAGCGGCATAACCGCAATTACCAAAGGTAGCGGCAATATCATTTAGAGTTTGACCTCCTAGATTACGGCAAAGATACATTGCCACGCTTCTGGGTTGCGCGTATTTTTTTGACCCCCGCCTAAGAAGAGTTTCCCGAGGAATCTCGTAAACTTGAGAAACTAGGGAAATAATTTGAGATATTGTTGGGGAACTTAAAAGTTCTTTTTGCTGGGGAATTTCGGAATAGTTTTTTGTTTTATTCTCTATATAATCCTGCCTTTTGATCCACTCGATAAAACGAGATTTACCAAGAACTGGTGGCAAGCGATCGTGTCGGTAAAACTTTGATATTTCTTTGTCGATACCGGCTCTTGTGAATACTTCGAGTTCTTGAATAGCCATATTTTCGTTACTGCCTAGAGTTTCCAAGAGCTCTCTTCTAACCAATGCCGAGGGTCTGCCCTCCTCATTAAGATAATAGCGGTAACTACTCCAGGGGAAATCTTCCGGTTTTTGAGCGATCCGAGCCTTGACAGGATTAAGGTGAATGTAGCGCGAGACTTGCAAAAGATAGTCCTCAGCGTCTACCAAGATAGATTTGTAGCGACCGCGCATCAGCGGACCATCTCTTTTATGTCTTCTATTGAAGCGTTGGGTATAAACTCCATTCAAATGCCTCATAGGACGAGAGAGGTCGCCTTGAGGGGTTTTCAATAGCAAATGGTAGTGGTTAGGCATAAGAGCGTAGGCGTGAATCTCGAGATTCCAGAGTTGGCGGCAGTCACTTAGAAGGGAAAGAAAGTTTTTGTAATCAAAGTTATCTAGAAAAATATTCTGTTTATTTGTGCCACGGTTCATTACATGATACCAGGCCCCCGGGTATTCGATGCGGAGAGGGCGAGACATGAAAACCTTATAACAAAAGTTTAGTTTAGTGTAAAATGAAGACTTGACCCCTGCCCCGAGATTGCTGTTGAGGCATACCGTGTTGGTAAAACTAAAAATTATAGGAGCGCCAGATATAAACCTTAGGGCGCCGGACGGACTACAAGTAGTGCTCGTGGATCCGCAAGCACGAATTCTCGCTATCACGTTGGAACATGTTTGCCCTTCGCAGAATACTAAGCTGGATGATTGATTGGAGGTAGATGGTTGATTTGGTTCGACATCATTAATGGCTAGGGAAGCCGAGGAGTCACCTGAACCACCGCCAACTATCTTAAATTTTGCTCCGAGTGCGGCGGGCGGTCCTCCAAAGCGACATTGAGATGATGGGTCTAAACAGGCCATCAGATTGCCGGTTGTGATTGAAGAATGGTAAGCACGTAATAGTGGGTAGTATGCGTTAAGGGTTAGTGATTCAGAGCTTAGATTGCCGCAGATACCCACGAATCCCAACAGGATCACGCTTGCTTTCATCACGGATGTGCCATTCAAGTTTATAATAACTTCAGTTTAGCAGAGAAAAAGCAGGGTAACTATGCGTGAATTACTTTTGCGCCAGCTTTTTTTCTAAGGTGTCGAGGCGCAGCTTCAAGGCTTCGTTTTCCTTGCTCAGGCGAACAATTTCTTCAGAATTGTTTCCATCCGACCAAGTTGGTTGCACTAAAACCATGATTTTTCCTGTTTTAGACTTTGCGCCATCAAAGGGTTCCAGGGCGATACCAACGGTGTATCCCGGTTTTGTGGCCTTCATGGCATGTCCGGGAACACTCGAAGCGGCAAGGCGATCTCCGATGGCGATTGCGCCGTTTTCAGAGGAAACTTTGGTAGGAACGCGGCCAGCCAGGGCTAAGGGTTTTGACTTTTTTAAATTTCCGCTAAAAAGATAACCGGGCTGCGTTGAGATTACGCCAATCGGCGGCATTGAATTTTTGTTCGTCTTTACTATTCCCGCCAATGTGGATGGATCCGGCGTTTTTAGCGGTTTTCCATTCTTATCATTTTGATATTCCACGTCTCTGGATTCTTTCGATAAACTTACCACGTCACCAGCTTCTAGATTCTTTTCGGCGACCACCATATTCTCAGCAAGGTCCGCTGTGCCGGTAGTTACGCCACCATAGCCATGGTAATAGCTGTCAATCCATAAGGACCCATCCTGCTTAAGACCTAAAATCGGTTGCGGTGAAGCATATGTTACGAGCCCATCGGGGCCCCAGCCGAATCTCGTTTGCACTTCAAACACATAACTAGAGTCCGTATAAGTACCGTTGCTGCTTACTAACCTCGCTATCCTTGAGTCTGATGTATTGACGTGCAATTTAACAGCTGGGTCATCCAGGCCGATACCGATTCTTCTGTGTTGGAGGTCTACGCTCATTGTTGTGTCTGGTGTTCCTGAAATCGTGCTTCTAAAACGGATCGTATCGTCACTATCTCTGTAAAATATTCCCCAGTCTGGAAATTCTGGTGAGTGCGCGATTATGGCCCGTTCGCTATTGGAAGATCCGGATTGATAGACGTAAATCATCGGAGTGGAACCATTTGTAAATCCCAAGGATCCGGCAAGTGTAAGTTTGGTATAGGAATTTGATGTCCCTATTCCTACATTACCTGATACAGTGGCTAAATTCGCTCCTCGTGATACGGTGAGCGTGTTAAATGAGCCGATGGGGGACGGATAGTAGGAGTTAAGGGTCAGATTTTCGGCTTTCAGATTACAGCCTAACATGACCAAAGCCAATTGTACGCACCGCAAAATTAGACGTAGGCAGTGGGAAGTTATTTTCATGTCTATTCCGGAAACCAACAACCCCAATAAGCTAACAGGATTTGGTTCGAATATCTAGAGGGGATGATGTCGAAGCTAACGTTGTTCTGCGATGTTGACTATGGCTTCGCCAAAGGCTTTAAGTATGGGAGGCGCCTTTTGAAGATAAGAATAAACCGTGTCATTTTCAATTTCTCGGTATTCATGAACCAGCTCATTGCGCAAAGCTACAAGGTCCTCTAATTTTTCAGCAAGCTCCTCAGCAATCAACTTATTTTCTAGAAGAATTTTAAAAATAGCTTTGGCATTTTGCGGCACGGTTAACTTTTTATGAGAGATTAGTCGCGTGCCAATATCAATGGCCGTTTGGATGGCTAGCTGAAGTTTCCTTTCCACAATGGCGCGTTCTTGCCAATCATTAAGATATTGGTTTAAAGTGAGGTTCTTTTTTTCTTGAAGATGATCAAGGTTTTCTTTGAGCGCTTCAAGAAGTTTTTCTAAGACGTGGTTGGTCATGGATGGTTAAGAAAATAATTCCTTACAGATTCTTGGAATATTTTTGCGTAGGGTTCCCAATCTAGGTAATCCAGGATTTGTTTCGTTTCAAAGTTGATTCTTAACTCTTCGCTTTTTTCATAAATCAACATTCCTCCGGAAAGCACTTCGTGTTTAAAATGAAGGGGTAGAGAGTTTAAAAAGACCAGATCAACGTCATCGCGGCCGATGTTTTTGCAGATGCCTTCTCTAAGTTGGATTTTTAATGGCAGCCACCCCTTGTTTTTGATGGTCTCGGGGTCTATTAGGAGCGCGATGTCTATATCGTGTTTGAATCCAGTGTGTTGAGATTTCGGGCAGGAAGATCCAAATATATAAGCAAGGAGGACATTGGGCTCCTTTTTAAAAAAACTGGACAAGGCCTGCGCGTTCAAATCGGCGCCACCATTAGTCATCATTACTTAATTCTACCTCACTATTGTAATTGTGTCATTGGGATGTTGCTGTAAGTGGTTACTAAGCGGGGTCCCTAAAGTTTGCTTGCTCGAAGCCTTTGGCGCGGAGTTTGCAGGAGTCGCATTGGCCGCAGGGTTTTTGGCCACCCGCGTAGCAAGACCAAGTGAGTTCAATAGGCGCATTAAGTTTTAGGGCGAGTTTTACGATCTGAGATTTGCTGAGCTTAATGAGGGGGGTTAAAATTTTGATTGGTTTGCCCTCGGTACCGCGCTTGGTACCAAGCGCGGCCACTTTTTGGTACGCCCTGTAAAATTCCGGTCTGCAATCGGGATAACCCGAGTAATCCAGAAAATTGGGGCCCAAAACGATAGCTTCCGCGCCCAAAGCGTCGCAGGCGGAGATAGCGTAGGCTACAAAAAGCGTGTTGCGGCCGGGAACGTACGTTGAGGGGATATCGCCACGCCCAATTTTGTCGATGGGCAAATTGGGTAATTTTATTTTCTTATTTAGGAGAGCCGAGGTGTGGGTCCAGGCCAGTTTAATGGGAATAATGTCATAGCCGCACTTTGCTTTTTTTGCCACCGCCACCGCGCTTTTAATTTCTCTTTTGTGACGCTGGCCGTAATCAAAGATCAGGCAGTGGCATTGGTAACCTTTCGATATTGCCCAATAAAGCGCGGTAGTGGAGTCTAGGCCGCCCGAGAGCAACACAATTGCTTTCCCTTGAATTTTTAATTTTGAATTTTTAATTTTGAATTGTGGTGGATATTTATTTTTCATTTAAACTTGTAGTTTTAACAATGGCAGTAAGGATTTTAATTAGTTCATCTGACTTGTCAAGATAAGGTTTTAAAACTTCGGTCGGAATCATGTTGCCGTCTCGTAGCAATCTAAGCCAACAATGACATTCCCTGGCTTCTTTAGATGCGATACTCATTTTAGAAAGAAAGTCCTTCCGGGTTTGTCCCGCCAGCGCCTCTTCTACATTTGCGCCGATGCTGGTTGCCGCTTTAAGGAATTGTTTTGACAAAACAAATTCGTTGCTTTTTATGAGCTTTTTATACAGTTGGATAGCATTTAAAGCAAATTGATAACTCCTGGCTCGAATAAGATTGTTTGTCATAAATTAAAAATTAAGAATTAAAAATTCAAAATTTGATTAATGAAATGGGGCCGTGGGGTTCGTTACCTAAAAAGAGTTTGGCCATTTTTTTAAATCCACGGGGGTTGTCGCTGACGAAAAACCGCACCCTGTCATCCTGATTCCGTTGTTTTTCATGAAGAAAGAAGGATCTTCCGCGTTTAGAGATTCTTCTTTCTTGATATAGATTGGAGGAGTCAGAATGACAGCAGGAAAGCAGATTAAGTTTCTTGAGTTCTTTTTTTACTTCCCTCGCGACCGCGGAAGGGGAATCCACTAAGCGCGTGTGTCCGTGAATAGCGCCTTTGATGGTTTTTTGAAGCAGGGGATAATGGGTGCAGCCTAGAATCATCACATTGGGTTTGGCGCGAGTTATGTCTTTGAGATAGATTCTAGCGACAGCGCGTGTGACGGGGTGATTGAGCCAGCCTTCTTCCGCCAGAGCGACAAATAGGGGACAGGCCTGAGTGAAAATTTTGGCTTTGGGGGCTAAATTTTTGAGGAATTTAGAATACACGCCGCTATTGATCGTGGCCGGTGTTCCGATGACGGCGATTTTTCCTCGGGGGGCTATTTTGGCCGCTTCTCGCGCGCCGGCTTCGACCACACCAAAGATAGGAATTGACATTTCTTTCTTTAGGGTGGGCACGGCCAAGGCGCTCGCGGTGTTGCAGGCAACGACGAGGCACTTTACCTGTTGTTTGATGAGAAAGTGAGCAATTTCTCTTGAGTAGTTTAGGACCACCGTTTTCGATTTGGTTCCATAGGGAACTCGCGCGGTGTCGCCAAAATAAATAAATCGCTCATCGGGGAGGGCTTTAAGTAGTCCTTTTAAGACAGTTAATCCGCCAATGCCGGAGTCAAAGACGCCGATGGGTAGATTCTTGTATGTGTTCTGGATTCCCGCCCCTTTCCTGAGGAAAGGGACCCTTGGAGTCCCCGAGGGACGTGGGGCCTTCGCGGGAATGACGGAAGTAGAAGTTTTTTGGTGCACGTTAGTTGGGGTGGTTTTGCTTGATATAGGATGCCACGCCTTCGACGACGGCTTTCGCTAAATTTTCCTGAAATTCTTCATCTTTAAGCCATTTTTCATCTTCGGGGCTACTTAAAAATCCCGTCTCAATTAGAACTGAGGGAACGCCGGTTTCCCTTAGAATTAAAAAATCGCCTCGGCGAATGCCGCGATCACGAAGATGTTTCGCGATATCAGTTCGCATTTCTTTAGCGATTGATCGAGCCAGCTTTTCCGATTTTTTGACGATCATTTTTTCTATTTTTCTTGTGGTTATTTTTTGGGAGGGTTTAAACTCGCTTTTATTTTCTCTCGCGACTAGTTCCATGGTTACGGGATCTAAAGCGATTTCAGAAGGAATGTAAATTTCGTAGCCGCCCTTGTTCTTGGTGCGCGCGAAATTCGCGTGGATAGAAATCACAAGATATGGGTTTTTTTTGCGAATAATAGTAGCCCTATTCTCCGGATTTAAAAATATGTCCTTGTCTCGCGTAAGGGTAATGGGATTTTCGGGTAATTTACGTTTGAGAATTTCCTCTATTTTTAAAGCGATGGCTAAAGTTAGGTCTTTTTCTTTAAATCCCGCCTTGCTTATGGTTCCCCGGTCGCGGCCTCCGTGCCCGGCGTCTATTAATATCAGGGGTCCCTTCATAGGTGGTTGCGCCGGTGAGACGGGGGGAAGTGGAGCTTTGGCGGAGATTTCGGGCTTGGGCATAGTTGTGACTTTGGGTCCGGTTTTTGGTGCGATAAACCTTAAAGTTCCTTTGGCGGGCGGTGGGGTAGCTTGCCCCGGTTGGTTTTTCGGGACAATGGCGACTTGCGGCGGTTTGGATTCTAGAAGCCAGCCTCCTATTTGAATAATAAGTTTTCTTGAGGGTAGTGATTGCTCATAAACACTGATATCACTTAGATTTACCTCGGGCGGCAGGTGAAATTTAAAATTAAGCGCCTTCTCTTGCTCATCTCGCTCCGTTGTGTAGATATTTTGGATTTTCGCCGGCGGTTCTAATTCCAGGGCGGCGTAAGGGAAATGCAAAATCAAAGACGTTTTGTTATTTTTTTCTTCAGGATAAAACGTGATTTCGTAATTTTTGGCGTCCGAGGGCAAGCTAAAAACAGCTTTCAAAGCAGCCGTTTCTTGGTGGATTTCCGGAAGTTCTAATTTCGCGATCGGTGATATTTTAATTAGCGAGTCTTCGTCTAGCTCAATTTCGAAACCCAGATATGTTTTGAGTTTTGGTTCCGCCAGAATTTTCAGGGGGATCAGGAGTTCTTTGCTGTTGGGCAGCCTTAATACTTCGTAAGGCAAGGGAACGTCTTTGTTACCGACCGAAAGAGTTTTTCTTTTTTCCGTGGCCTGCAATTTACCTTTGTTTTGAAGGTTCAGCACCACAGAAGAGGTTCGCGGGTAGTAGTGGATTTTGGCTTTTAAAAGACTAGCCAGCGTTGAGGCGGGGATAAATTCGATCACCCCTTTTTTGTAGGCCCAAAAATTCTTTGTGTTTTTGCTGGTGATGAATTCTACCGAGTATGGTATTTTTTCTAAAGGGTCCGGCGGGAATGAGGGGGCGCTCGCAGCAAAGAGCGCCACGCTAGAGGTCAAGACAAACAACGCACGAAAAATATTTTGGCGCATAAACGCTTGATTAAAAACCTTAGGGTCTGTGGCGCAATAAAATGGACATTTGGGAAGCCGAGGTTGGGTCAGATGCAAGGCGCTCCGACGAAGACGTACCCCCTGTGGTACGTCTAGGAAGGAGCAACGACGCAGATGGCCCAAGATCGGCTTCCCCTTTAGGGCTGGATGATTTTGCCCCAGCTTTTTGCGTGTCCTCGCGACCGTACTCACGAGTACGCTCGCTGCGGGCCGCTTTAATCTGGGGCAAAATCATCTCAGCCAAATGTCCATTTTATTGCGCCACAGACCCTTAGACTAGCTTTTTAGCCACCGCTTGTCGAACTTCGGCGATGGCTTTGACAATGTTAATGTCTCTGGGGCACGCATCCAGGCAGTTGGTGACGGTTCGGCATCGAAACACCCCATCTTTGCCGGCCATTTCTTCGATTCTTTCTTCTTTGCCGGTGTCTCGCGAGTCCAAGAGAAATCGGTGGGCGGCGACAATCGCTTGGGGTCCGACATATTCGGGATTAAGCCAAAAAGTTGGACAGCTTGTCGTGCAGGCCGCGCAAAGGATGCATTTGGTGGTGTCTTCAAAGCGTTCCAGCTCTTCGGGGCTTTGCTTTCTTTCTTTGGATTGCGCGGGTAATTCTTCGGCGATTAAATAGGGCTTCACGGATCGATATTTCGCGAAGAAAGGCTCCATATCAACGGTTAAATCCTTAATCACTTTAAAACCTTTCATGGGGGCAATGGTGATGGGCGTTTTGCAATTTTGAATCAACGTTTTGCAAGCCAGCATATTTTTTCCGTTAATCATCATGGCATCCGAACCACAAACGCCATGAGCGCAGCTTCGGCGGAAGGTGAGAGAACCATCGAGGTGGTCTTTGGCGTAGATTAGGGCATCTAAAACGCGGTCTGTGGGCTCAGCTTCCGTCATGTAGCTTTCCCAGTGGGGCTCTTTGTCTACTTCAGGGAGAAACCGTAATATTTTTAATTCAACCTTTATCATAAATTTTATTAATTTTGAATTCTTAATTTTGAATTCTTAATTATTGCTGCTCTCATTTCTTTAATTAAAAACTAAAAATTCAAAATTAAAAATTGTTTCATATTTTGCTGTTCCATAAAGGTTCGGCAATGTTGCTCTTTTTATTCGCGTAACGAGCCATAACAAATAAGGTGTCTGAAAGCCTATTTAAGTATTTTATGCCGTAAGCGCCTACGGGTTCTTGGCCGGCTAAATGAATTACCTCGCGTTCCGCGCGGCGGCATACGGTGCGTGCCACGTGAAGTTGCGCGGCGGCAAGCGAGCCTCCCGGCAAGATGAAATTTTCTAAATAAGGGAGTTCTTTGGAAAGCTCATCCATTAATGCTTCGAGCGCGTCAATGTGACGTTGCTCAATTTGGGGGACTTTAAGTTTTGCCTTGTCCGATTCTAAAATGCACAGGTCGGATCCTAAATGAAACAGGTCGTTCTGGATTCGCTCAAGCGGTTCTCTTAAACTTTCATCTACTCCAACAGCAAGAGCCACTCCAATATTAGAACTTAGCTCATCCACTGTACCGTAGGCTTCGATGCGGGGGGAATTTTTGGGGACTCGCTGGCCTCCGCCCAATCCTGTCGTTCCATCGTCTCCGGTCCTTGTGTAAACTTTGGTTATTCTCGGCATGGATCGTTAATACTTCCTCTCTTGAAGCTGAAATTGCGTTACCGTAACCGGTTTAAAAGAGAAATCCAGCTCACCATCCTTCAAAGAACAGAAGGTGTGCTTGTGCCATTTCAAGTCGTCTCGTTTTGGGAAATCTTCGCGGTAATGCGCGCCTCGAGATTCTTGGCGATTAAGCGCGCCTTGGGCCGTTACCCAGGCTAAATCAATGAGATTTTCGAGTTCCATAGCTTCCAATATTTCCGTATTAAAGATGGTTGAGGTGTCAAAAATTCTTGCTTTTTGGATTCTCTCGCGAAGTTCCAGTATTTTTTTAACCACCGTTTCCAGAGTTGCCTGTGTTCTAAAAACCCCGCAATTATCCATCATACTGGCTCTTAGTTCTTGGCGGATGGCGACTAGGGGCTCGGCTTTGGTGTTTTTAGCGTTGGTTTTGAATTTGTTGAGTAAACCCATAGCTCGTTCATGCGCGTTGGCGGGGGCCTCATGAAAATCCAGATGCTTTAAGTCTTCTTTTAAGGACCTGCCGGCCTGTCTTCCAAAGACGAGAATGTCAACTAGGGAGTTGGTCCCCAAACGATTGGCCCCGTGAACCGAAACGCAGGCGCATTCTCCCGCGGCGAAAAAGCCCGGGAGTGTTTTTCCGGAAGCATCTTTGAGAACTCTGGAGTTTTTGTCCGTTGGAATGCCGCCCATGGCGTAGTGAGCGGTGGGTTGAACGGGGATTAGATCCGTCGCGGGTTCAATGCCCATGTAGGTGCGCACAAATTCGGTGATATCGGGCAGTTTCGCGTCCAGTGTTGCTCGCGGAATATGGGTTAAATCAAGATGCACGTAATCTTTGCCGTTAATACCGCGCCCTTCGCGCACCTCAAAGTATATACATCGAGAAACAATGTCGCGGGGTGCTAAATCGAGTAGGGTGGGCGTGTAGCGTTCCATAAAACGCTCACCCTTGCCGTTCCTTAAAATACCGCCTTCTCCCCGAGCTCCCTCGGAAAGCAAAATGCCCAGCTTATAAATTCCCGTGGGATGAATTTGGAAAAATTCCATGTCCTCTAGCGGGATACCGTTGCGCAAGGCAATGGCCATACCGTCTCCCGTTAAGGCTAACGCGTTAGAAGTAATAGAGAACATGCGGCCGGAGCCGCCGGTGGCGAAAATAACAGCCTTGGCTTCGATGATATGGATTTGTCCAGTCTTGATTTCGTAAGCGACCACGCCGCAAACTTGGCCATTCACTTGGATTAAATCCAACACGTGGAATTCATCGAAAAACTTGACGCCATGTTTAATGCAGTTTTGATAAAGAGTCTGAATAATCATGTGGCCCGTGCGATCGGCGGCGTAACAGCTTCTTTGAACCGGTCCCTTTCCGAAATGGTGGGTATGACCCCCGAAACGGCGTTGGGCAATTTTGCCTTCTGGCGTTCTTGAGAAAGGAAGGCCGAGGTGTTCAAGCTCATAGACCGTTTCAATGGCTTGCTGGCACATAAATTCAACCGCGTCTTGGTCAGAGAGATAATCGCCGCCTTTAACCGTGTCGAAGGCATGCCATTGCCAAGAATCCTCTTCTAGGTTGCCTAAGGCGGCCCCAATGCCGCCTTGAGCGGCTCCCGTGTGACTGCGGGTGGGGTATAGCTTGGAAATAACGGCCAGGTTAATGCCGGATTTGGCGACTTCAAGCGCGGAGTAAAGGCCGGCACCTCCGGCGCCAACGATGATGGCGTCGAATCTGTGGCGAATGGGGGGAGAATTTAGCATAGGGTTATAAAGCTTTGATAAAGACGGCAAGTCCGATTAAAAATAGTCCGGCGCAAAAAATACCAAGGCACACTTTGACAGCTTGTAATATTTTTTTGTTATGGACAACGTCTTCTAGTATGTTTTTGACGCCTAAACTGCCATGGCTTAGCGCAAGAGACAAAAGCAAAAAGTCGTAGGTTTTCCAAAGAGGGTTGCGCAGGCGATTTTTGACGAAATCCGCGTCCATAGTGTGCACACTGTTGGCGATGTGCATGATATAGAGGTGTCCTAGAGCAAGAAAAAGCACCAATACCCCTGAAACACGCACAAACAGCCAGATTAAGGTTTCACGTTTAGCTTCTTTGTTCATCGTTTAATGGCCAAACAGCATCAAAAAACTTGTCGGTATCCACAAAAGAAAAACGAGCGCGGTTTGAATCCAAATCATCGTTTTGTGACGCAAAATGGTCGCGGTAAAGACGTCCATGATGATCAGGCGCACCCCGTTAAAAGCGTGAAATAGCACGCAGCCTACTAGGCCAATCTCTCCAACCGTGAAGAAGGGGTTTCTGTAGAGAATAATGATTTTGTTATAGAGGTCAACGGAATAGGCAAGCGCGGCGGTATCTAAAATATGGAAAACCAAAAAAGCAAAAACGCCGAGGCCGGTGAGCTTATGCACCCAGCTGGCGATTTCGCCCGTGCCGCCTTTGTAGATTGGAGTTATTTTAAACATTACTATCTGTCATTCTGAGCGGAGCGAAGAATCTTTTTTAGACGCCCGTGGTAACCAAAGTTTCTGTTGACTGAACGCCGTGGATGGCGCGGACTTCGCGGACAACTAAACCGGAAAGCTTCTCAAGGGTGTCGGATTCCGCGGTTAAAATAGCGTCCCATCCGCCAAAGGTTAAATAAACATCTTTAACGCCCTTTACCTGGCGAATCTGTCCCAACACTTTTTGCTCTAAACCTGCCGCTAACTTAATTAGTACGAATGCGATCATGCAGAACCCCCTTTAGACTACGTTGCTAATGATTTTCATTATAGGCATTCCCCAATTATTTTGAAAGGTTTGGTTCTGGAGCAGGGCTTCTAGAAAATCTTCTTGTTTCAGGTTGGGCAATTTGAGTGTTCCTTGGTAGAGAAAGCATTTGCCGCCGACTCGCAGGCCGCCGCCCATGATTTTTTTACCATCCAGCATGATGTCGTGGCAGGTGGGGTTGGGGAAACATTCCAAAGCAGACTGTGTTGCCCTTTTGGTGTTTTTTTCGTCATACCCGCGTACGCGGGTATCCAGAGTCTGCTCCCGATCTAAGCGAGGGCCTGGATTCCCGTTTTCACGGGAATGACAGACATTGGGATCAAAAAGTTGGGGATTAAAGCCTAATTCGCGCAGGATGTCAGCGAAAGGGGAGTGGATTTTGCGATACAAATCAAGAATAGGTTGGCCGCGCTCTAAATAATGCGTGAACGCGATGGTGAGTTCATCTTGGGTTTTGTGGTAAACAATTCCGCCACCGGTGGGGCGAACGAGAAGAGGACCGGTGGCTGGCGTTTGGTGATTGGTAAAAGATCCCATTCCCCTGCCAATGGTTATGGCTTCTTCGCTCCAGGTGTATAGGCGCAGGGTCGGGCCATGAGTTCCTTGTTTGATTCCCTCAAATAAAGCAGTGTCCTTTGCCATATTTTCTTGAGCGGTGGCCGCCGGAGAGGCGATAACTATTAGTTTTTCTGCCAACGGAGAATGGGGTTTCGGGCGGCGGTGATTTCGTCAAGACGCCGAACGGGAAGTTTGTGGGGCGCGCTTTTGACGCGCTCAGGATTGTCTTTCGCTTCTTTTAAAATTTTGGCCACCGTTTTGGCGAATTCTTCCAGGGTTTCCAGGGATTCGGTTTCTGTGGGTTCTACCATGATCGCTTCAGGCACAATCATGGGAAAGTAAATCGTTGGCGCGTATACACCGAAATCGAGGAGACGTTTCGCGATATCGAGCGTTCGGACCCCGTTTAATTTTTTAGGATCTAACGTAAACACACACTCGTGCATGCAGGGTTCATTTCTGTGGGGGGCCAAACCCGCCTGTGTTAAGAGCACTCTTAAATAATTGGCGTTTAATATGGCTCCTCGCGTTGCCTCGCGAATCCCTTCTTTTCCTAAAAGAGCGACGTAGGCGGCGGACCAAAGTAGGTTTCCGGTGGAACCGAAGAAGGATCGAATCCTGCCGATGGATTTTGGCGAGGATTCTAAAACGCGGTATTCGCCTTTTTCTTCAATAATGCGCGGCATAGGCAAAAATTCTTCAAGCTGACTTTTAACCAGCAAAATTCCGGCGCCCGGACCGCCGCCCCCATGGGGGACGGAGAAAGTTTTGTGCAGATTTAAGTGCATGACGTCAAAACCGATGTCTCCTGGCTTGACAACTCCCATCAGGGCGTTCATATTGGCGCCATCCATATAGAGGAGTGCCCCAACGTTGTGAACCAAACGAGAAACCTCCAAAATATCTTCCTCGAAGAGGCCCAGGGTGTTGGGCAGGGTAACCATAAGCATGGCGGTTTCGTCGTTCAAAACTTTTTTTAGCGCTTCAAGGTCTATGCGGCCTTTGTTATTTGAATGAATCGTGACCACTTCAAAGCCGCCCAAAGCGGCGCTCGCGGGGTTGGTGCCGTGCGCGGAGTCCGGGATGATCACTTTGTTTCGTTTGATCTCTCCGCGGTCCCTGAAGTATTCCCGAGCCATTAGGATTGCTGTCAGTTCGGAGTGAGCGCCGGCGGCGGGAGTGAGTGTCAAAGCGTTCATTCCCGTGATTTCTAGAAGTTCTTTTTCAAATTCTTTTAGCACTTCCAGGAGACCTTGGACGGCCCAGGCGGGACAAAACGGATGCGTATTGCTAAAAACCGGGTGCGTGGCCGCGCGAAAGCTTGCTTTAGGGTTGTATTTCATTGTGCAGGAGCCTAAGGGATAAAAATTGGTGTCCACGGAGTAGTTTAGTTGGCTGGCTTTTGTGAAGTGGCGAACCACATCGAGTTCGGTCACCTCCGGCAGGCGCGCGGGCTTGGTTCTTAAAAGAGCCGCCGGTATTTTTTCTGAAGGATGCGTTTTACCCTTGGGGAAACGCGTAGCCCTTGCGCCCGGGGTTGATTTTTCGAATAAGGTTTTAAGCATTGGAATGGATGGCTGACGCTTGATTTTTGGTGCCCATTTTTTGGAAGAAATTAAGAAGCTTTTCAACATCTTGTTCTTGGGTTTTTTCGGTGGCGGCAATCAATAGAGCGTTACCCAATTCTGGAAAGTCTCGGTTCAGGGGAAAACCGGGGAGAATTCCCATTTCTTGAGATTTAGCCTCAATTGTTTCCGGCGTTAAGTTAGTCTGGATTGGAAATTCCTGGAAAAATTCTTCATGATCAAAAATGGGATTGCCCAAGCGCTTCGCGCGCGAGTGTTCCCAAAGTTCGTGCGCCTTGGCAAAGGTAAGTTCCGCCACTTCCTTTAGTCCCTCCGGGCCAAGCAGAGAAAGATAAATTGTGTTCGCGATAGCGCACAGGGTTTGATTGGTGCAAATGTTAGAGGTTGCCTTTTCCCGGCGGATGTGTTGCTCGCGGGTTTGAAGCGTGAGTGTGTAGCCCAATTTTCCTTCAGCATCTTTAGTTTGGCCGCAAATTCTGCCCGGCATTTTTCGCATATAGACTGATTTGACGGCGAAAAGACCGGCAGAGGGTCCACCCCAGGACAAAGGTAAGCCCAAAGGTTGTCCGTCCGCGACGGCGATGTCCGCGTTGTATTGCCCCGGAGGCGTTAGGACGCCGAGCGAAATTGGATTGTTAACGACGCTAATCAATAAAGCTTGCGTGTGACTCCTCAACTCTCCAATCGCGTCCACATTTTCGATAATTCCGAAGAAATTGGGCTGTCCGACGACAAAGGCGAATACGCTGGGGTCTTTGAGTTCTTTTTCCAAAATTCGAAGCGCCAATTTTCCGGTTTTGATGTCGTAGGGGATTTCTACGATTTGAACATTCAAGTTTTTAACGTAAGTTTTTAACGTTTCTTTGTAATGGGGGTGCAGAGCCCGAGGAATCAACACTTTCTTTGGAGTGAGATTGAGCTCTTCGATAAACCACCTTCTGGCCAAGATTACCGCTTCAATCAAACTGGTGGCGCCCTCGTACATAGAAGCGTTGGCGACTTCCATATCGAAGAGTTCGCAAACCGCGGTTTGAAATTCAAAAAGAGTGAGTAGTGTGCCCTGGCTGGCCTCCGCTTGATAAGGGGTGTAGGCGGTTAGAAATTCGCCACGTTTGGCTAATTCCCAGACCGTTTGGGGGATAAAGTGATCGTAGGCGCCCGCCCCAAGAAAGCTGGTTACTTTTTTGTTTTTGGAGGCTAAGTGATCGATATATTGAGCAAGTTCAAGTTCTGATTTAGAGGAAGGAATCTTGATTTCCGGGCAAAGTAATTCTTTGGGGAGCCTAGGCAGAAGTTCTTCAAAACTTTTTACACCGATAGTTTTTAGAACTTTTTCTTCGTCGTTCAATGGCCTTCCTTTGTCATCTTGTCGTACGCTTCGTAATCCATCAGGTTATTCAAATCTTTTGTGTCCCGCGCTTCCATTTTGTAAAGCCAGCCACTCTCGAAGGGTTCTTTGTGAACCAGAGTGACATCTTGACTCGCTTTTTGATTGACCTCAATGATTTTTCCCGCGATGGGCGCGTAGATTTCAAAAGCGGCCTTAACGGACTCAATAGTTCCCACGGGTTCGCTCTGGTTGAACTCTTTTCCGACTTTGGGCAATTCGATATACACGATATCGCGGATTTCTTTCTGCGCGTAATCAGAAATGCCGACGACGATTGTGTTGCCGGAATCCCTCCTGGCCCATTCGTGCGTTTTGGTAAATT
>Ga0209515_10001651_pt1 | contig 36657 bp, 33 predicted proteins | sample Subgroupgradi54m_FD_187454 | JGI IMG/M metagenome (GOLD analysis project Ga0209515, IMG submission 187454) | Subsurface groundwater microbial communities from S. Glens Falls, New York, USA - GMW60B uncontaminated upgradient, 5.4 m (SPAdes)... ... | reverse complement strand
ATACGAAGCAGTTCGACCACGGCCTGACCAACTACCCGCTGCGCGGTGCCCATCAGAAGACCGAATGCACGAAGTGCCACCTGCCGGCCAGCAAGTATCGCGACACCACCAAGGAGTGCAACGCCTGCCACCGCAAGGACGATGTGCACAAGGGTTCGCTGGGCGCGCAGTGCGCCGACTGCCACAGCGAAAACAACTGGAAGCAAGCCCGCTTCGCTCACACGAGGACACGCTTCGCGCTGAGCGGCAAACACGCCGACACGGCGTGCGCCGACTGCCACAAGAGCAGCCAGTACAAGGACACGCCGCGGGCCTGTGTCGCCTGCCACCGCAAGGACGACGAGCGCAATGGCCACAAGGGCCGGTTCGGCGACAAGTGCGAGAGCTGCCACACCACGCGCCAGTGGACGGCGAGCCCGTTCAACCACGACACCGACACGCGCTACGTGCTGCGCGGCAGGCACCGCACGGCCCGCTGCACCGACTGCCACACCGGACCGCTGTACAAGACGCCGCTCACGCAGGCCTGCTACGACTGCCACAAGAAGGACGACCGGCACAAGGAAACGCTGGGCCGCGAATGCGCCAGCTGCCACACCGAGCGCGACTGGAAGGAGAAGGCCCGCTTCGACCATGACAAGACCGGCTTCCCGCTGCTGGGCAAACACACCACGGCCGAATGCAAGTCCTGCCACAAGAGCAGCCTGTTCAAGGAGGCGCCCAAGGACTGCCACGCCTGCCACAAGAAGGATGACAAACACCAAGCGACGCTGGGCGAGAAGTGCGCCGACTGTCACCAGGAACGCGGCTGGAAGGCCACGGCGGGCCGCTTCGATCACGAGCGCACGCGGTTTGCGCTGCGCAATGCCCATGCCGACCCCGGGCTCGAGTGCAAGGCCTGCCACCGCGACCTGCGCAGCTTCCGGCCGACGCCGCTCGACTGCTACAGCTGCCACCAGAAGGACGACCGGCACGCAGGCCAGCAGGGCCGCCAGTGCGAGCAGTGCCACAACGACCGCGACTGGAAGACCACCCGCTTCGACCACGCGCGCGCGCGCTTTGCGCTGCTCGGCCGCCACCTGGCCGTCGAGTGCAAGGCCTGCCACGAAACGCAGCGCTTCAAGGACACCCCGCGCGACTGCCAGTCGTGCCACATGAAGGACGACCGGCACGCGCTGAAGTTCGGCCTGCGCTGCGACGGCTGCCACAGCGCGCGCGGCTGGGCCGCATGGGACTACGACCACGACAAGCGCAGCAGCTTCAGGCTCGACGGCGCGCACCGCAAGCTCGCCTGCGAGGGCTGCCACCGGGGCGCGGCGCCGGCCGGCAAGCCGATCGCCGACGTCGGCAGCAGCTGCTTGGCCTGCCACCGCAAGGACGACACGCATGACGGCGGCTTCGGCGCGCGCTGCGAGCAGTGCCACTCGACTGAGCACTGGAAGCGAATCCGAAACCGGGTCGGTTCGATGCACCAGACCGGCACGGGGGGTGCCTCGTGACGCACCTCGCGACACGCTGCATGCGGCGGATCCTCGTTGCGCTGGGCTTGCTGCTGGCGGCCGGGTTCGCACTGGCCCAGGCGGGCGGGCCGGAGTTCGACCACCTGCGCACCGGTTATCCGTTGACCGGATCGCATGCCTCGCAGCGCTGCGAGGCGTGCCACGTCAATGCCGTCTTCAAGGGCACGCCGCGCGAGTGCGACGTCTGCCACACCAGCGGCACGCGCTTCGCGCGCGCCAACGTCGTCAAGCCTTCGCAGCACATCCCCACCACGCAGGCGTGCGACACCTGCCACTCGACCAAGTCGTTCATCGGCGCGAAGTTCAATCACAGCGGCGTGCTGCCCGGAACCTGCCAGACCTGCCACAACGGCAGCCTGACCCAGGGCAAGCCTGCCGACCACATTCCGACCCAGGCGGCGTGCGACAGCTGCCACCGCAGCTCGGCCTGGAAGCCGGTCGCCAAGCTCGATCACGGCAGCTTCAACAGCAGCACCAACTGCAGCGGCTGCCACAACGGCAGCGCGGCGACGGGCATGTCGGCACAGCACGTGCCGACCGGCGGCACCAACTGCGCGAGCTGCCACAACGTGAGCCCGGCCGGCTGGCGGCCGACCAAATGGAACCACACCCAGGTCGCCGTGACCGCGCAATGCGCCACCTGCCACTCGGGCAACTATCCGCCGGCTGACGGCAAGGTGGCCAACCACATCCCGACCCAGAGCGTCCCGGCGCTGGCCGGCGCCAACTGCGATGCCTGCCACAAGAGCGGTTTCGCGGCCTGGTCGGGCGGCAAGCTCCACAGCAATGCCTCGGTCAGCGGCGGATGCGCCACCTGCCACAGCGGCGCCTACCTCAACGCGGTCGGCAAACCGGCCACGCCCATCCACGCCAACGCCACGACCTGCGAGAGCTGCCACAGCTCGACCACGACCTGGAGCGCCGCCAAGGTCGACCACAGCAGCTTCAACGTCTCGACCAACTGCGCGAGCTGCCACAACGGCAGCGCCGCCACCGGCAAGCCTGCGAACCACGTGCCGGTGGGCGCGACCAACTGCATCGCCTGCCACAGCGTGAGCCCGGCCGGATGGAAGCCGACCCAGTGGAACCACACCCAGGTGACGGTCGTCGCGCAATGCGCGACCTGCCACTCCGGCGCCTACCCGCCGGCCGACGGCAAGGTCACGAACCACATCCCGTACCAGGCGGTACCGGCAGCTGGGGCGGCCAACTGCGACGCCTGCCACAAGACCGGCTACACGGCCTGGTCAGGCGGCAAGTTCCACAGCAACATCGCGCTCTCCACCGGTTGCGCGACCTGCCACACCGGCAGTTACCTGAACGCGGTCGGCAAGCCCGCCACCCCGGTGCACACCGGCGCCACGGTGTGCGAGACCTGCCACAAGTCGAGCACCAACTGGCTGACGGTCAGCTTCGCCCACTCGCCGGCCAATGCAGTCGGCACCGGCACTTGCGACACCTGTCACAACGGCTCGACGGCGCTCGGCAAGCCGGCCAACCACATCCCGATTCCGGCCGGGCCGGCGCGCTGCGACTCCTGCCACAAGTCCCAGGCGAGCTTTGCGACCTCGTTCACGATGAACCACTCGGTCGTGACCCTCGGGCAGTGCAAGTCCTGCCACAACGGCAGCTACCTGTCGCAAGGCACCCAGGGTGCCCTGGCCAAACCGGGCAACCACATCCCGGAGCTGCAACTGCTCAATGGCGCGGCGATGGATTGCAGCGGCTGCCACACGGGCACGACGAGCTGGACCTCGATGACGATGAACCACAACAACAGCCAAGGCTCGGGAGCGGGCTGGTGCAAGGCCTGCCACACCAGCGGCACGACCTACCTGGGCAACGTGCAGCGCATGTCCCTGACGCACAACCGGAAGACGCCAGTCCCGGTCGATTGCTCGCAATCGGGTTGCCACCGCCCGCTGGGCAACAAGGGCTCGGCGTATCGGAACTGGGACTGAACTTGAACAAAAGCCTTGGCCTCTTCATCGCGGCCGCCTTTGCCCTTTTCGCGGCGAGCCGGTCCCTGGCGCAGACCATCGACGACGTCGACATCCGCCGCGAGGGCGCCGACGCGGTCGTGCAGGTTCGGTTCGCGCTCGAAGTCCAGCTGGTGCGCACGATGTCGCCGCGCTCGAACGACCTGACGCTCGTGTTCTACGAGCTGGTCGGCACGACCAACCAGTCGCTGCCGCGCTCGGCGCTCGGCCGCCGCGTCGACGGCACGCCGGGATTGCCGAGGATCGACATCGAGGACGAGGCGGACCGCGGTGAGCGCAGCCGCAAGATGGTGGTCCGGTTCGACGTCCCGACCCGGGTGCGGGTGCGGGCCGGCAAGGGCAACCGCAGCATCGAGCTGGTGCTCGACGGGCTCGGCTCGGCGCTGCGCACCCCCGCCGCCGCGGCGCCCCGCGTGGCGGCCGCCGAGCCGGTGCTGGCGGCTCCTGCCGCCAAGGCCGCGCCGCAGGCCGAGCGGCGTTTCCTGATCGCCTTGCAGCGCTCGGACACCCGCAGCGCCGAGCTCGGCCGAGCCGTGCCGCGCGGCTTGCAGGACTACGAGGTGTTCTCGTCGCAGCGCGTGGTCGACGGCACGACGGTGCACGAGTGGGACCTCGGCTACTTCGCCAGCCGCGACGAGGCCGAACGGGCGCTGCGGTTGCTGGCCGGATTTCCGCAGGCCACGATCGTGTCGCTGGCACCGGTCGCGACGCCGCTGCCTGCCGCAGCGCCGGTGGTGACCGCTGCGGCGCCGGCCGCATCCGAGCCCGCCCCTGCCCCGGCCCCCACCCTCACCCCGGCGCCCGACATCGAGGCCAAGGCCGCGAGCTTGCTGGCCGCGGCGCGCGAGGCCTATTCGAAGCAGGACTACCCGGCGACGATGGAACTGCTCAACCCCTTGCTGGACCTGCCGCCCAACCCGAGCTCGCGCGAAGCCCAAGAGCTCGCGGGCCTCGCACGCGCGCGCGCCGGCGACACGGCGCGCGCGCGTGCCGAGTTCGAGACCTACCTCAAGCTCTATCCGCAAGGCGATGGCGCCGAGCGGGTTCGCAACGCGCTGGCCGCGCTGCCGCAACCCGCGGCGCAGGCGGCAGAGGCGCCGCCCAAGCCCGCCAGCGAAACGACGACCTCGGGCTCGACCTCGATGTACTACTACGGCGGCAACGGCAAGCTGCGCTCGCAAGACTTCAAGGACTCGCCGCTGAGCGGGCTGCCCGAGATCGCCGGCGACCCCACGCTCGCGGCCGACAAGTCGCGCCAGCTCTTCACCGACGTGGACTTGAACTGGCGCCGGCGCGATGCCGAGCGCGACATGCGGCTGGTCTTTCGCGACTCGTACACCGCCGACCTGGAACGCTCGGACAAGAGCAAGAACCGCTTGTCGGCCGCCTATCTGGACTACAAGTCGCTGATCGACGGCTACAGCGTGCGGCTGGGCCGCCAGTCGCCGACCGGCGGCGGCGTGATGGGCCGCTTCGACGGTGCGCAGGCGAGCTACGCCTTGCGCCCGAAGTGGAAGCTGGCGGCAGTGGCCGGCGTGCCGACCGAGAGCCTGTTCGACACCCGGCGCCATTTCTACGGCATGTCGCTGGACGCCGAAGCGCTGCTGCCCAATCTGGGCGCAGGCGTCTACGCGATCCAGCAGATCATCGACGGCGAGGTCGACCGCCGCGCGCTCGGCCTGGAGCTGCGCTACTTCAAGAACGGCGCGTCGGTGTTCTCGCAGGTCGACTACGACAGCGTGATCGGCGGCCTCAACATCGCCACCGTGCAGGGCACCCTGCTGCTGGAGGACAGCACGGTCTTCACGGCGCTGTTCGACCGGCGCGCCCTGACCCTGCTCGCGCTCGGCAACGCGCTTACCTTCGAAGACCCGGCCAACCCGGTTCCGGTGACCAACATCCGCGATCGCCTGAGCAACACCACGATCGAGTTGTTGCGCCAGCAGATCAAGGCCACCACGCCGTTCGTCACGCAGGCGCAGCTCGGCTTCACGACGCCGCTGACCAAGCAGTGGCAGCTCGGCGGCAATGCGCAACTGACCAACACCGGCGCGATCCCGCCGGTGGCCGGCGTGAGCGGGTTCGAGAACGGGCGCCCGGCCACGGGCAACATCTACAGCGTCGGCGCGCAGCTGATCGCACTCAACCTGTACTCGTCGCGCGACACCCATGTGCTCGCCGCCAGCCTGATCCGCAGCCCGAGCGTGCACGGGCGGGTGATCTCGTACAACAACTCGTCGCTCGTCGCCGAGGTGTGGCAGTTCGAGCCCTCGCTGCAGTACTACGCCGACAGCAATCCGCAGGGCGGACACAGCGAGCGCTGGACACCCGGCCTGCGCGTGACCTGGCGCGGCTGGAAGCGCTGGGCGGTCGAGTCCAACCTCGGTTGGGAGCTGGGCAAGACCTTCCGGCTCGATCCGGTCGACCCGACCAAGACAACCCAGGAGACGGCCAACCGTGTCAACTATTCCTTCGGAGCGCGCTATGAGTTTTGAAGCTGGGGGCGCAGAGCGGATCATTCCCATGACCCAGGACCCGCAGACGCTGCGCCGGCACTTGCTGCAGCTCAAGGAACTTCACGAGAGCGGCGCGTTCGATGGCGCGCAGTACGAGCAAAGCAAGGCCACGCTGGAGCGCAGGCTGCTGGACCTGGTGATCAGCGGCGCCGCCGTCGCCCCGGCGTCGCCGGTTGCCGCGGCGACGGCCCCTGCTGCCGGGCCGTCACGGGCCCTGCTGGCGGTCCTGGCCGCGGCCGTGGTGCTGCTGGCCGCCGGCGGCTACTGGTGGAGCGGATCGCCCGGCCAGGCCGGCATGGCGTCGGTCTCGGCCACGGCGGGTGACGCCGAGCGCGACCCGGCCGGCGGGCAAGCGCACGCGATGACTTCCGAGCAGATCGGCAGCCTCACCGACAAGCTGGCCCAGCGGCTCAGGAACAGCCCGAACGACGCCGACGGCTGGGCCATGCTGGCACGCTCGTACAGCGTGCTCGGGCGCCACGCCGAAGCCTTGTCCGCCTACGAAAGTGCGATCGCGCTGCGCAGCGGCGACGCGGCGCTGCAGGCCGACTACGCCGAGGCACGCGTGCTGAGCATGCTGCCGCCGCCGGCGGCGCTGCCGCTCGTGCGCCCGCCGGACATCGGCAGCGCGAGCGGCTCGCCCGGCATCAAGTAGCGGTCCCGCATGACCTGGCTGTACCTCTGCCTCTACGCGGCGGGCTTCGTCGTGGTCCTGGTGTTGTACACGCGGCGCCGGCGCAGGATCCTCGCCGGCCATGTCGAGCAACTGCGCGAGTCGGCCGAGACCGGCATGGCCGAGCCGCAGTCGCTGCACCCGGTGATCGACCCGCTCGCCTGTATCGGCTCGGGCTCGTGCGTGCAGGCCTGCCCGGAAGATGCGCTGGGCATCGTCGCCGGCAAGGCGGTGCTGACCAACGGCGCGGCCTGCATCGGCCACGGCGCCTGCCTGTCGGCCTGCCCGGTGGAGGCCATCAAGCTGGTGTTCGGCACCGCGAAGCGCGGCATCGCCATCCCCAACATCAGCCCGGAGTTCGAGACCAACGTGCGCGGCATCTTCATCGCCGGCGAACTCGGCGGCATGGGCCTGATCCGCAAGGCCGCCGAGCAGGGACGCCAGGCGATGGAGGCGATCCGCCGGCGCGGCGGCGGCGCCGGCTTCGACCTCGACGTGCTGATCGTCGGCTGCGGTCCGGCCGGCCTGTCGGCCGGGCTGTCGGCGATCCAGCACAAGCTGCGCTACCGCATCGTCGAGCAGGAAGAATCGCTGGGCGGCACGGTCTTCCACTATCCGCGCAACAAGATCGCGATGACCGCGCCGGTCGAGCTGGCGCTGATCGGAAAGGTCAAGTTCGGCGAGGTGCAAAAGGAAGCGCTGCTGGACTTCTGGCGCGGCGTCGTCGCCAAGACCGGACTGCAGATCTCGTTTCGCGAACGCATGGAAGGCATCGAACGGCGCGACGACGGCTTCATCGTGCAGACCGACCGCGCGCAATACCGGGCCCGTTCGGTGCTGCTGGCCATGGGCCGGCGCGGCACGCCGCGCAAGCTCGACGTGCCCGGCGAAGAAACCTCGAAGGTGGTGTACCGGCTGGTCGACCCGGCCCAGTACGCGGGCCAGTCCGCGCTGGTGGTGGGCGGCGGCGACAGCGCGCTCGAAGCGGCGATCGCGGTGTCGGAGCAGCCGGGCACCGACGTGATCCTGTCCTACCGCGGCGACGCCTTCGCACGCGTCAAGCAGAAGAACCGGCTGCAGCTCGACGCGCGCCACGCGGCCGGGCGCCTGCGCGTGCTCATGAACTCGCAGGTGAAGGCGATCGAGCCGCACTCGGTGCAGATCGAGGAGAACGGTGTGCTCGGCCAGTACCGCAACGACGCGGTCATCGTCTGTGCCGGCGGCCTGCTGCCGACGCCGCTGCTGCAGAAGGTGGGGATCCGGTTCGACACCAAGTTCGGCACCTCGTGAGACGGCCGGGACAAACGATGAATACTGCGGTATTTTCCGGATCGCCTGACAAATCGATCCGACCGTGGCCTTCACCCGTCTCGCGGCAGGTCTGCCTGTACCGGCCGGCCCGGCGCGCCACGTCGCCCGCGGCCGAGGGTTTCGCGGAGCACCTGGCGCAATGGATGCGCGAGTGGCAGCAGCGACGCGGCGGCGCCGCGAAGACACGCCGGCCGTCGCGCCGCTGAACGGCGCGCGCTGACAACGCGCAGGCTTGATCCAGGACAAGACCCTCGCCGACCCGAAGTGCGACGCTGCGGGCCTGACCCGGAGGCTCGCATGCCACACACCACCACGAGAATCATTCGCGAAGAGCACGCTGCCCTGTCGGCCATGCTGCGATCGATCCTGCTGCTGCTGGCGCAGCATCGCCGGCAAGGCAGCCTGCCCGACTTCGCGGCCTTGCGCGCGATGCTGTTCTACGTCGACGAATTCCCCGAGAAGCGCCACCACCGCAAGGAGTCCGAGCTGCTGTTCCCGAAGCTGCGCGCGCGAACCCCCCTCTCGCGCGAGCTGCTCGACCGGCTCGACGAAGACCATGCACGCGGCGAGCGCAACATCCGCGACCTCGAACACACGCTGCTCGGCTTCGAAATGATGGGCGAGTCGCGCCGCCAGGCCTTCGAACAGGCCGCGCAACACTACGTGGACTTCTACCTCGCGCACATGGCGATCGAAGAGCAGCAGATCCTGCCGCTGGCCGAGCGGGTGCTGACCGAGCAGGACTGGTCGGACCTCGACAGCGCGTTCAGCGCCAACCGCGATCCGCTGACCGGGCATGAACCCGAGGCGGACTACGTGGCCCTCTTCACGCGCATCGTCAACATCGTTCCTGCGCCGATCGGGCTCGGCGCGGCCATCGCCTGAAAGGAGCTCTCATGAGCCAGTTGAACGTCGGCAACATCGACCGCGCGCTGCGCATTCTGCTCGGCCTGGTGCTGATCGCACTCGCAGCCAGTGGAACCATCGGACTCTGGGGTTACCTGGGCATCATGCCGCTGGCGAGCGGCATCGCGGCGCTGTGTCCGCTCTACACGCTGCTCGGGATCCGCACGACCTCGCGCTGACATCCGCCGGGCGCGGCGTACCATGCGCGTTTCATCGAGCCCACCGCTCTGCGTTCGGTTCGATGAAACCACACCATGAAACGGCGCGACCTCCTGCAAGCCTCGGCCGCGCTGTGCCTGGCGCCGGCGGCGCGGGCGCAGGCCTGGCCGAGCAGGCCGGTCCGCTACATCGTCCCGGTCGCAGCGGGCGGCGGCAGCGACATGATCGCCCGCGTCGCCACCGAGCGCTGGGGCCGGCTGCTGGGGCCAGCCCTTCGTGGTCGACAACCAGAGCGGCGGCGGCGGCGTGATCGCGAGCCAGACCACGTCGAGCAGCAGGTCCATCACCTGAGCCAGAGGTGTCCGGCCGCTTGTTTCCATCTGAAGGCGAAGGGGTTGCAACACCCGATTGTCGGGTTTCGGACGGGCGCCTCGCGAACCTACATGCGTGTGTCGTGCAGCGCGCCCCCGCTCAGGTCCGCCATGTCGGGCTTGACCTCGGCGTAGCGCAGCACCTTGCCGCCGAACGCGGCGGCGAACCCGGTCGCGTCGGGCTCGGCCGCGAAGCTCGCGAAGGTCGGCCCCATCGAACCGTGGCGTTTGCTGCCGACCACATAGAAGCCGGCCCTGGCGTCCAACCAGTGGCCGCGCGGCTGGTCCCAGTCGGCCTTTCCCATGTCCTGGACGAAGGCCGCGCGCACCGCCCTGACCTGCTCGGGCCGCAGCAGCGCGGCGAACATCTCTACGGTGTCGCAGAAGAACACCGGCAGCGCCTGGCCCGCGTAGTGGATCTGCGCCTTCGGGCCGCCGTAGTCGGCGAGCAGCATGCCGTCGAGGTCGCAGGTGGTGGCGGGGTTGATGTCCAGCGGTACGAGCGCGCTGGCCGTTTCGGCCTTGCTGCAGGCCAGCAATGTGGCAAGCGGCGCGGCGCACGCCGCCAGAAGAAGGTATCGGCGGGTCAGTGTCATGGACGGAATCTCCAGCTGGCAACGCCCAGCGGCGCGGCGATCCAGCCGAGCATCACCAAGCCCATCAGCCAGGGCTTGGCCAGTGCGGCGGGGACGATGCTGGTCAGCCCGTAGAGGCTGCGCACGTCGTCGAGCGAGAAGATGTTGAGGATGCGGAACACGTCGGCCGGATTCAGCAGCAGCAGGTACGGGAACCACTCGTCGCCGGCCCGACCGCCGCCGACCACCAGCAGTCCGAGCACCAGCAGATCGAACACCAGGACGAAGAAGAACCACAGTGCGATCGCCAGGCCCGAGGCGCGTGCGCGGTCGGCAGCCAGCACCGACAGCATCACCGCGAGACTCAGGAAGGCCAGGCCGAGCAGCACCGAGCTGAACATGAACCCGACATAAGGCAACAGGCCTGCGCTCCCGACCTGCAACGCCAGCAGCAGCGCGACGAGCCCGAAGCCGGCCAGCGTCGACAGGCTGAGCGCAGCGGCCAGCCCGAGGTACTTGCCCAGCAGCAGCTCGAAACGTGTGATCGGCAGCGCCAGCAGCAAGTCGAGCGAGCCGCGCTCGCGCTCGCCGACGATGGCGTCGAAGCCGAGCAGCAGCGCGATCAAGGGGATCAGGTAGATGACCAGGCTGACCAGGCTGGCGATCGTGAACTCGATCGAGCGCAGCCCCACCGCGCCCTGCTGTGCGCCGCCGAAATAGGCGATGACGAGGGCGAACACGGTGAACACCACAGCGACGGCGAGCACCCAGCGGTTGCGCAGGCGATCGCGCAATTCCTTGAGGGCGACGGTGAAGATCTGGCGCAGTTCCATAGCGTTGCCTAGTCGGCGACGCCGAAGAAGACGTCTTCGAGCGAGGGTTCGTGCAGCGCGAGATCGAGCACCGCACTGCCGAGCCCGGCGAGCGCCGCAAGCACCGCCATCTTGGCGTCGCGCGGGCAACGGGCGAGCAGCTGCAGACCCTGCCAGCGCTGCTCGCCGACCGGCAGCGGCGCGAGCGCCTTGTGCACCGCGGTGGCGCCGGCCTCGGTGGTCTGCACCTCGAGCCGCAGCGGCAGGTCCATGCGCTCGCGCAGGTCCTGCACGCTGCCCAGCGCGCGCACGCGGCCGTCGGCAAGGATCGCGAGCCGGTCGACCCGCTCCTGCAGCTCGGCCAGGATGTGCGAGGTGATGACCATCGTCACGCCCTCGTCGCGCAGCCGGCGCAGCGTGACGTAGAAGGCACGTATCGCCTCCGGGTCGAGCCCGGTGGTTGGTTCGTCGAGGAACAGCACCTGCGGCCGGCCGAGCAATGCCTGCGCAAAACCGAGGCGCTGGCGCATGCCCTTGCTGTATTCGCGCACCGCGCGCCGCGCGGCGTGGGCCAGGCCCACGCGTTCGAGCGCGGCTTCGCACTCCTTCAAGGGCGCACCCTTCAAACGGGCGAAATAGCGCAGCGTTTCCAGACCGCTCAGGTTGTCGTACAGCACGACGTTTTCGGGCAGGTAGCCGATGCTGCGCCGTACCTTTCGAAAGTTCCGCCCCGACACCTGCGCGCCCTGGATGCGGATGTCGCCGGCGCCTGGCGTCACCAGTCCGAGCATCAGCTTGAACAGCGTGCTCTTGCCGGAGCCGTTGCGGCCGATCAGGCCGAACACCTCGCCGCGCCGAACGTCGAGGTCGACGCCGTCGACGGCGTGCACCGCGCCGTAGTGCTTGACCACGCCACGCAGCTCGATCGCCGGCGCAGCCGTGTCAGTGTTCGACAGCTTGGCGGCTTGCATTCCACTCGCTCCAGTTCCTGTGGGCCGGCAGCATGCGCGGCTTCGGGTCGATCACGCTCGGCACCCGCAGCACCGGGAATTGCTGGCCGACCAGGCGCAGCGCCTGGATCGCCGGGCTGCCCAACAGCAGCGTGACCATCGGGTGCTGCCAGACGAGCCGGTCGACCATGTCGTTGGCCTCGTAGCGCACGTCGCCACGGCCGTCGCCGTCGCGGTCCCAGCCGAGGTAGTTGCTCCAGTGGTTGCCGCTCTCGGCGCCCCAGGTCTCATCGCGCGCGCCGACGTAGCGCACCTGCTCGCGGTTGGCGATGAAGTCGTTGCCTTCGACCTGGTTGCGGGTCGAGCCGGCCGCCAAGTGCACCCCGACCCGGTTGCCGACCACCAGGTTGCCCTTGATCTGCGCGTACTCGACGTCGTAGATGAAGAAGCCGCGCCCGTTGTCGGCCACCACGTTGTTCTCGATCACCGAGTCCTGCAGGGTGCGCAGCATGATGCCGTGGTCGCTGTTGGCCCAGGCGCGGTTGTTGCGAACCACCTGGTCGCGCACTTCCATCAACGCCAGGCCGCCGCGGTTGCGCCAGCTGTCGTTGTCTTCCCACAGGTTGTGGTACGAGTTCATGTAGTGCGTGCCGTAGCGGCTGTGGTGCAGCCGGTTCTGGCGGAACACCGCGTGGTGCGAGACGTCGACGTAGAGCGCGTCGCGCACGAAGCTGATGTGGTTGCCGACGATCTGCGCGCCGGTGGTGTTGTAGAGCTGCACGCCGTTGCCGCGCTGCGACGACGCGTACTCGCGCTTGCCGACGATCAGGTTGTGTTCGACCCGCACGTCGTTGGCCTTCTCGATCCAGAGGCCGAACAGGTTGTAGACGAGGTCGCAGTGTCGAACCACCACGCGGTGCGAGCCCGGCGTGACGTAGACGCCGGCGTTCTGCGCCAGCAGGCTGTCGCCCGAGTCGCGAACGATCAGGCCCTCGAGCGTCACGTCGGGCGACTTGATGCGGATTGTGTCGCCTTCCAGGGCGCCGCTGATCGTCGGGCGCTGCAGGCCGCGCAAGGTGAGCGGCTTGGTGATCAGCAGCTTGCCGGCGTAGACGCCACGCTGCACCTCGACCACGTCGCCCGCCGCGGCGCGGTCGAGCGCCGGCTGGATCGCCTCGCCCGGGCGCACCGTCAGGGTCGCGGCACGCAGCGACGCCGGCACCAGCGCGAGGAACAAGGCCGCGCCGATCAGCAGGTTCTTGAACCCGACGTAGCTGAGCATGTCCATGACACTGGCCACGCGGTAGTTCCTGCGCCACCACGGCCCGTCCTTCACGTAGCGCTTGTCGTTGAGCCGGATGATGACTTCGCAGGCACTCCAGCCGAACCACGAGCCGATGATGGCGCCCGCGGCCAGTTGCCCGCTCGCGGCAAGCGCCCACACCACACTGGCGGCAAGTGCGAGCACGATGCCCAGCAATCGCAGAACCCGCGCTCGCCGCGGGGCGCCGCGGCGCCAGGGCCAGACATGGTCCCAGAGCTCGGCGCACAGCCAGCGCAGCGCGCCGGGCCGCGCCGCATGAGCGGGCTCGGCCGGATCGGTGGGCATGCGCGGATCGAGCATGGTCTTCACGCCGCTTTCGCCAGCGGCTCGGCCGGCACGGGGTAGATCGGAATGAAGTACCCGTCGTGCCCGATCCGTGTCAGCGGCAAGCCGTTGCCTTCGCGGTGCTTGCGCTCCTTGACCAGCGGCGGGCAGGCGTGGTCGTCGGTGTACAGGATCATGCAGTCGAGGCAGTGCAGGCACTCGCGGTGGTCGATGCGCCCGTCGGCGTCGATCGCCTGCGCGCCGCAGCCCACCGCGCAGGCCTTGCACGTCGTGCACTCCTGCTTGCGCTTCAGGCCGAACCAGCGGAAGGTCGACGGCATCGCCAGCGCCGCACCGAGCGGGCACAGGTACTTGCAGAACGGCCGCTCGACGAAGATCGACACGCCGAGCAGGCTCGCAGCGAACAGCGTGTACGGCCAGGAGCGGTGAAACAAGCCGACCAGGAAGGTGGTCTTGAACGGCTCGACCTCGGCCAGCATTTCGGCCAGGCCCATCGAGAACATCGACACCACCAGCAGTCCGAAGAACACGCCGTACTTGACCCACTTCAGCCGGTCGTGCAGCCAGCGCGGCAGCTTGCGCTGGAAGCGCGCGAGGCCGATCGCGCCGCCGACCTTGTAGAGCAGCTCCGACAGCGAGCCGAACGGGCACAGCCAGCCGCAGAACAGGCCGCGTCCCCAGACGAACACGGTGACGATGATGAAGATCCAGAACAGGAAGACGAACGGGTCGCTCAGGAAGAGCTGCCAGGTCCACTGGAACAGCAGCGCGTGGAACCAGGTCAGTACCTGCGTGATCGAGGGCTGCGCCATCAGGCCGAAGCCGACGAAGGCGATGCTCGCGACCCAGGCACCGTACTTGAAGACGTTGACCGGCCACTTGTTCTTGCGCGTTGCGCGCCGCGTGAGCCTGTCGCGCAGCGCGTAGACCACGGCCACGCCGGCGAGCAGTGCGGCGAACAACACGATCTGCACGGTGCGCGCCTTCCACACCTTGAGCCAGGCAGCATCGGGCTCGTCGCGTGCCGGGCGGCCGCCGACCAGCGCCGACGCCGGCAGCCAGTATTCGGCCTCGAAGCTCGCGAAGCTGCGCTTGCCGCTGCTCGCGTCGACGCGGTTGCCGAGCAGGCTGAGCTTCCACGGGAACGCGGCCGAAAACGCCGGCGAGCGCACGACGAAGATCGCCGACTCGCTGAAGCGCGGTGCGCCGGCCGCGGCCAGGCCGTAGAGGTTGATGGTGTCGAGGTCGCGGAAGGTGAAGGCGTCCATGCCCTGGCGCACCTGGACCCGGTCGTAGATGCCGCCGCGCACGAAGCCCGAGCCCTTGAACGACTCGCTGCCCTGGGTGCGAACGACGAACAGTGCATGTTCGCCGGGCTTCAACTGCGCCATCAGGTTGGACCAGGCCGCCTCGCCCAGCAGCGCGCGACCGATGTCGGGCTGGCTGAGGTAACCGAACCACAGCTCGATGAAGGGCGCGCCACGCGGCAGGCCCACCTGCTCGGGCTGCACGACCAGGCGCATCACGCTGCCTTCGTCGACCAGCGTGGCCCAGTCGGCCTTGCGGCCGGTGTCGACGAACTTCGCCTGCGGCCGAACCGTCGCCGCGAGGATGCCGACCTGGCGCGCGACGTTGACGCCCGAAGTCATCATCACCTGGTTCTGCGAGATCACGGTGACGGTGGCACCCGAGATCGCGTCGAGCCCGACCACGCCGTCGGCCGGGCTCGAGTGGCCGATCTCGACCTTGTCGCCGACGAACTTGCCGAGGTACTGGTCGTTGAACTTGGTCAGCTCGGTTTCGGGGATGCCGAGCAGCAGGATGGGCTCGGAGTGTTTGAGCACCTTGACGCCGACGAAGCGCCCGGCCGTGTTCATGCCGATCAGCGTGACCACCGGCTTGCCCGAATAGGCGGGAATGTCGGTGATGTCGGTCGACAGCATCACGTAGCCGAGCAGCTTGGGCTTGCCGTTCTCGTCGGCGTAGGCCTCGACGTACGGTGGCTGGCCCTTGCGCTCGGAGAACGAGGTCGCGCCGGGAAACACCGCGGCGCAGGGCGCGAAGTCGCACAGCTTCTTGGAACTGTGGATCTCGTCCGGCAGCGCGGCTTCGTAGGCGCCGGCCCACGACCCGGGCGCGAACAGCAATGCAGCGGCAGCCACGCACAGGCGGCGCACGAGGGAATGCAGATTCATGGCTGGGGCAAACCCCGCGCGGCAGTGTCTGACGCGCGGGGCTGTCTCCATCACGTTTCGACGATCATCCGGCTGCGCATCTCGAGGTGCAGCGCGTGGCAGAAGTGGGTGCAGTAGGCCCAGTACACACCCGGCTTGTCGGCGACGAAGGTGACCGACGCCGTCTGCTGCGGATTGACGATGAAGTTGATGTTGTATTTCGGGATCGCGAAGCCGTGCGTCAAATCCTCGACCTTGTCGAGGTTGGTCAGGATCAGCGTGACCTCGTCGCCCTTCTTCACTTTGAACTCGCGCAGGCTGAACGCCGGCGCCTGCGAAGTCATCTTGATGGTGACCTTGCGCCCGTTGCGCACGACGCCGCTTTCCTTGGCATCCTTCACCGCGATGGGCGAATCGTCGAGCGAGTAGATCGGCTTCGAGCGGATCAGCTCGCGCTTGAAGATGATGAAGTCGTGCGGCTCGCCGCGCACCGGGTGGTCCGCCAGCAGCACCATCTTCTCGCCCGAGATGTCGATGAACTGCTCGTTCTCCGGGTGCAGCGGGCCGACCGGCAGGAAGCGGTCCTTCGAGAACTTGCAGCCCACCGCCAGCCACTTGCCGTCGGCCGCCTTGGTCTCGGATTGCGAGGCGTTGACGTGGCCCGGCTGGTACTGCAGGTCGAGGCGATCGACCACGTACTTGGACTGCTTGTCGCCGGCGTGGAACTTGATCGCCGCATCGACGTTCCACTTGACCAGCGCGCTGTCGAGGAAGAGCGTGGTGTAGGCGTTGCCGCGGCCGTCGAACGCGGTGTGCAGCGGGCCCAGGCCCACCTCGACCTCGGCGACGATGGTCTTGTCGATCTTGTCGAGCTTGCCGTCGAACCAGTCGAGCACACGGGCCAGCTCGATCACGGTGCAGGTCGGCGAGAGCTTGCCGGCGCAGATGAAGTACTTGCCGTCCGGCGTGGCATTCACGCCGTGCGGGTTCTTGGGCACGCTGACATAAGCCACCAGCGCGGTCTTCGGGTCGGCGTTGGCGGCGCGTGTGCCGTCGACCACCGGCACCTTCGAGTCGCCGTAGGTCTTGACCTTGCCCGCCTTGACCGCGGCCTCGATGCGCGCGATGTTGAAGAACAGGCAGGCGTCGCGCTCGGCCGACATCATGTCTTCGAAATGAGCGCCGCCTTCCACGTTGTACTGGTTGGTCGCGGCCAGCTTGCCGTCGTACGAAGTCGCGGTGAGGTCGCAGTTGCCGTCGATCAGCACCTGCCAGCGCACGTCCATGGTCTCGGCGTCGACACAGCTGAACAGGGTGCGGTACTTCTCCGGCTTCTCGAGATCGGCACCGGTGTTGGGCAGCGGCACATGGAACTCGGCGCCGCAAAACACCCGCGTCGTGTAGTTGATGGCCACATCGACCGGGTCGCGCTTGTCGGGGAAGATGCCGTGGAAGCCCTGCACATTGGGCAGCTCGGTGATCTTGTCGCAGGTGAAGTAGTCGAGCCGGATGCGCGCGATGCGGCTGTTGATCTTGTCGTTGATCCAGGCGTAGCGGCCGTCGTAGTTGCCGTCCTTGTACGAGGCGTGGGTGTGATGGGTGTCGGCGACGGTGTACTTCAGGCTGCCGTCGGCCTTCGTGCCCATGATCGCCTTCGACTCGTTGGTGATGCCCCAGCCGACCAGCGCGTCGGGCACGAAACACGGGATGCGCGTGAGCTCGCGCCCCGAGGGCAGGCCGAGCACCCGCATGTCGCCGGTGTGGCCGCCGCTCCAGAGTCCGTAGTAGGTGTCGAGCTCGCCGGGCTTGAGGTGGATCGAGCCGCCTTCACCCGGGTTGGCGAGCACCTGGGGCTTGCCCGACGCCGCCGAGGCGGCAGCGGCCGTCGTCGGCTTGTCGGAGCAGGCTGCCATGCCGACACCGGCCAGGCCGACGGCCGCGGCGGAGTTCAGGAACCTGCGGCGGCCCATGGCGCTCTGGGGCTGCGACAGAGTGGTTGCGTCGTCTTTCATCGAGATGTCCTCGTTCGTCCGAATGAACCGGATCATCGATGCAGCAATGGCCTCGGAACTTGCGCTGTGTCAACTGCGCGCCAGGGCGCGGCGGTTTCAATCGACCTTGGATTGTTCCCAAAGCCTCAGCGAGACAACATGAAGTACTTCACCCTCACCCTCACGTTCTGTGCCGCCGCCCTGCTTGCTGCCTGCGGCAAGCCCGAGGGCACCGCGCCGGTTGCGCCGGCCGCGGCTCCCGCGGCAGTGGTCGTCGCAGCGGCACCGGACAACACAGCCGGCAAGTCCGCATTCAACAAGACCTGTGCGATGTGCCACTCGACCGGCACCGCAGGCGCGCCCAAGCCGGGCGACAAGGCCGATTGGACTCCGCGCATCGCCCAGGGCGCCGACACGCTCTACAAACACGCGCTCGAGGGCTTCGCCGGCGCCAAGGGCCAGATGCCGGCGCGCGGCGGCGTCGCGACGCTGTCGGACACCGATGTCAAGGCGGCCGTGAACTACATGGTCGACGCGTCGCGCTGAGCGTGATGGACGCGAGGATCCCTTCGCGCCGGAGCGGCCCTGCAGCGACCGCCGGGCTGGCGAGCGCCGGCCGGCGCCGCCTCGCGCTCGCCGCAGCCGCAACGCTCGGCGGCTGCCTGGCCACCTGGCCGCACACCGGCTCGGCACGCGCCGAACCGGCGCGGCTGCTCGAATCGCGCCCCCTGATGGGCACCCGGGTCGACATCGCGGCACAGGCCGCCGACGTGTCCCTGCTCCAGCCGGCGCTCGACGCGGCCTTCGCGCGCATGGCGCGGCTGACCGCGATGATGAGCCACTACGAGCCGACCAGCAGCATCGCGGCCCTCAACTTCGCGGCGGGTCTGCAGCCGGTGCCGGTGCCGCCCGAGCTGATGCGGGTGCTGGAGATGGCGCGCGTGGTCTCGCAGCGCAGCGATGGGGCCTTCGATGTCACCGTCGGCTCGGTCGGCCGCTGGCATTTCGACGCTCGAGACCCCCGGATGCCCACGCCGGCATACATATCGAGCCACCTGGCAGCCGTGGACTATCGAAAACTGATTCTGAACCCGGCTGGTGGCACCGCCTGTCTGGGCCAACGAGGCATGCGGGTCGACCCCGGCGGCATCGCGAAGCTGTACATCCTCGCGGCCGGCATCGATGCCCTGCGGGAGCTTGGCCTGGAAACCGCCCTGGTCAACGGCGGCGGCGACGTGGTCGCGATGTGCGGCGCATCGGCGCGCCCCTGGCGGGTCGGCATCCGCGACCCGCGGCGACCCGACCGGCTGCTGGGAGCGCTCGACGTACGGCGCGGCTTCGTCGCGTCGTCGGGCGACTATGAGCGCTGGTTCGTGCGCGACGGGCGGCGCTACCACCATGTGCTCGATCCGAAAACCGGTTACCCCGCACTTGGGGCCCACGGCGTCACGCTGGTCGGGGACGACCTGGAAAGCGTGAACGGGTTCGGCGCCGCGGCGATGGTGCTCGACGCCGGTGCCGGCCCTGACCTGATCCGCCGCAGCCGCGTCGAAGCGCTGATTGCCGGTCGTGACGACAGCCTGTGGATCACGCCGGCGTTGCGCCAGCGGCTGTCGCGCGAGACCGCAGGTTCACGCTCTTGAGCGAACCCCATTCGCCATCCACGCTCAGCGTCCGCAACAGCACCGAGCTCGTGATCTCGCTGAGCGCGTCGACGCCGATTGTTCCAGGTCAAGGTCAAACGCAGATTCAGCGCCTAAGGTTCGCCCATGCAAGGCCGCAACACCCCCACGCACCCGCAGGTTCCGCCCGACGCGCCAGTGACGCTCGACGGATTCGACGTGCTCGACACCTGCCACCGGCAGACCGTGTTCACGCTCGGCAAGCTCGCCGCGCTGGTCGCGCGCCTGAGAAGTCTCGGCCCGGATGACGAAGCGCGTGCACTCGCCGCGCAGATCGTCGATCACTTCACGACCACGGCGCGCCAGCATCACGCCGACGAGGAACAGCATGTCTTCCCGAAGCTGCTGGCTGCCGGCGACCCCAAGCTCGTGCAGGCCGTCCTGAGCCTGCAGCAGGACCACTTCTGGCTGGAGGTGGACTGGACCGAGCTGTCGCCTCAGCTCGAAGCCGTCGCGGCCGGGCGGACCTGCCCCGACCTGGACGCATTGCATGAAGCGGTCGAGATTTTCGCCACGCTGTCGCGGGCTCACATTGCGCTGGAGGAGGCGTGGATCTACCCCGAGGCACGCTCGCGGCTGCAGGATCGCGAGCGGCATGAGATGGCGCGTGAAATGGCCAACCGCCGTCGCTCGCAGCGCACGCACCCTGCCGGAGCCGATTGAGCAGCCACAGCGTCCTGATGCCGCCGTTCCCGTACCAGGGGCCGCCCGAACTGCGGCAAGCCGTGGAAGACCCGGCGCGCGCCGCTGGTGTGGGTGCTGCACGCGGCCTATGCGTGGATTCCGCTGCACCTCGCGCTGCGCGCCGCGGTGGCGCTCGGCATGCTCGGCGGCTCGGCCGCGACGCACGCGCTGACGGTGGGCGCCGCCGGCGGCCTGATCATCGGCATGATGACCGCTACGCGCCGATCCTGATCCGGCCGCGCCTCGACGGCAAGCCGGGTTGAACGCGATGGACTACACGATCGTCAAGATCATCCACCAGAGCGCCGCCGCGCTGTCGATCAGCGGCTTTGTCGCCCGAGGTCTCGGCGCGTTCGCAGGGGCTGCATGGGTGCGCGGTCGCGCAGCCAGGACGCTGCCGCATGTTGTCGACTCGGTGCTGCTGCTGTCGGCCATTGCGATGCTGGCGATGCTCGGGCTCAACCCCCTCTCTGCGCCCTGGCTGATGGCGAAGATCGGAGCGCTCGTTTTGTCCATCGCGCTGGGCATGCTCGCATTGCGCGCGAGCGCATCGCAGCCGCTGCGCGTGGCGGCATGGATCGGCGCCGTGGCCACCTTCGGCTACATCGTCTCGGTGGCGATCACCAAGAACCCGCGCGGCTTCTTCGGCTGATTTTCAGCCGCGCCGATCGAGCATCAGCGCGGCCAGCCTGGGCGTCGGCGCGGGCCGCTTCATGTCGACGCGGCGAATCACGAACACGCCCGGGTCATAGGCCCCCTGCCGCACGGGCAACAGCGCCCGAGCCGAGTGCGCCGAACCATTCGCTGAAGACTAGGCCATTCCAATCCATCTGCTTCTCCTCCTCAGCCCTGCCGGCGTGCGAGGCGCTCGGCGCGCCGCCGGGCGGCCATCTCGCGCCCCATCTCGCGTCGCCTGGCGCCGAGCATGCGGGCCCGCGCTTCGGGGTAGATGAACGATTCCTCGAGCTCGATGTGATCGTGGCACAGCGCGGCGAGCACCGGCACGCCGTCACGCAGCGCCTCGATCATTGCATTCATGGCGTTGTTCCTGCGCAGTAGGGAATGTGCAAAGCATCGTCCGTTTGGGGCAGGCACCGGTTGCGACAGATCAACGAAAGACCGCAACGCACAAGATCAGAATCGCATCGTGTCCAGACCATTCGAAGGCCCGCCATGCCGGATGAAGCATTCGTCTACCTGATCGTCGCGCTCAACGTGGTGCTTCAGGTCATGCTGATCCGGCGCCTGAAACTCCCGTCCGGCGCGAAACGGAACTACCAGCTGACCGCCGTTGCCATTCCGGTCCTGATCATGCTGGCCACACGCCTGGCGATTGCTGCCGGCATGATCCACGCCCGGGTTGCAGAGCAGTCGGGCGTTGAACGGCTCTTCACGATGACCGCGAGCGTCGCCCTGCTCGCCGGACCCTTGCTGGTGACTCTGGCCGCACTCGTCAGCAGGATGCGCCGGCGATAGGCGCTGCTACATCATCCCCATCGCACGAGGCAGCCAGATCGACAACGACGGCCAGTAGGTGACGATCACCAGGAACACCAGCATGGTGCCCAGCCACGGCAGCACCGCCACCGTCAGCTCGGTGATGCTGAGCTTGGAGATTCCACTGGCCACATACAGGTTAAGCCCGACCGGCGGGTGACACAGGCCGACCTCCATGTTGGCGTCGATCAGGATGCCCAGGTGCACCGAATCGATGCCCAGCTTCATCGCGGCCGGGTGCAAGATGGGCGCGAAGATCAGGATGATCGACGAGGGCTCCATCACGTTGCCGGCGAGCAGCAGGATCACGTTGACGAACATCAGGAACGCCACCACGCCGAGGTCCTTGCCGATGATCCAGTCGGCCATCGCCTGCGGGATGTTTTCGTGCGCCATCAGGAACGAGAACAGCACCGCGTTGGTGATGATGTAGAGCAGCATCGCGCTCAGGTTCGCCGACGCCAGCAGCACGCGCGGCACGTCCTTGAGCGTCAGGTCCTTGTAGACGTACACCGAGATGAAGAACGCATACACCGCGGCCATCGCGGCCGCTTCGGTCGCGGTGAATACGCCGCTGTAGATGCCTCCGATGATGATCACCACCAGCATCAGCCCCCAGGCGCTCTTGCGAAACGCCGTCCAGCGCTGGCCCCAGCTCGCCCTCGGCAGGCGCGGGTACTTGTTCTTGCGCGCGATGTACCAGGTGACGACGCACAGCATCACGGTGAGCAGGCTCCCGGGCAGCAATCCGGCAACGAACAACGCACCGATCGAGGTGTTGGTCGAGACGGCGTAGATCACCTTCGGAATCGACGGCAGCATCAGGATGCCGAGCGAGCCGGCAGTGACGATCACGCCGGCACCGAAGCGTCTGGGGTAGCCCGCTTCCACCATTGCCGGCAGCAGGATCGAGCCGATGGCCACGACCGTGGCCACGCTCGAGCCGCAGACCAGCGCGAACATGGCGCAGGCGATGATCCCCGCCAGCGCCAGCCCGCCGTGCCAGTGCCCGACCGCGCTGGTGGCGAAGGCGATCATCCGCTTGGCAACGCCGCCGTGGGTCAGGAAGTTGCCGGCCAGGATGAAGAAGGGAATCGCCATGATTTCCCACTTCTCGATGCCGGTGAAGAGCTTGAGCGCGACCGCTTCGATTGGCACGTTCGTCAGCAGGAACAGGAACGCCAGCACCGTCAGCCCGAGCGCGATGGACACCGGGATGCCGGTCAGCATCAAGGCGAACAAGAGCGCGAAGACGATGCCGACATTGCCGAACGCGGCGACCGAGAGCAGCACCGCGGCGATGCCGAGCAGCCAGAAGCCGGCACGCTTCTTGGACATCGGCGGGAATTGAACCGCTACCGCTTCGGTGCTCACGCCGCAGCTCCTTTGACCGCCACCAACGTGGTGTTGGCGAAGGCCGGTTCGTCAGCGTCCAGGCCTTCGACCTGCGCGGGGTTGTGCTGCGGCAGGTCGCCGGTGCGCACGAAACTTCGCATCACCTGCAGGAACCGAACGCACATCAGGAAGGAACCGAGCGGCACCGCCGAATACACGGCCCAGGTCGGCCAGCCGAGGTCGGGCGTGGTCGGCCCTTCCGGCAGGTCGCCGGTGCCGATGCCGAGCGCATGGAACACGCCGTAGTGCATGCCGTTTTCCCACACGAAGGTCAGGCCGAGCGTGCCGATGATCCCGGTGAAGATGGCGCCGGCAGTGAGCGCGGTCAGGACTGCCTTGCGGCGCCATTCGTCGGGCAGGCGGTTGACCAGCACGTCGACGCCGACGTGAATGCCGGTGCGCACGCCGTAGGCGGCGCCGAACTTGCACATCCACACGAACATGTAGATGCACAGCTCCTGCGCCCAGCTGAAGTTGAGCGCGATCAGCCAGTCCTGCACGTAGGGAATCGGGTAGCCGGCGCCATGCCGATGCAGCACCGCGAGAAAGATGACGACCGTGGCCGCCCCCATCAGGAAGGTGATGATCCACTCTTCCAGATGGTCGAGAACCTTGGCCATGGCAGGTGGCGTCTACAGCTTGCCTGCGTCGAAGCCGGTCTCCTTGTAGATCGACTGCATCAGGTCCTTGCCGACCCGCGCGCCGAGCTCTTCGTGCGTCTTGACCAGCAGCTTCCTGAGGGCCGCCTTTTCCTGCGGCGTCGGCACCGAGACCTCGGTCTTGCCGGTCTTTCTCACCGCGTCGAGCGCGAGGTCGTTTTCCTCCTTGGCGATCTTGTTCGCATAGTCGGTGGCCTCGTGCATGGCCTTCTCGAGCTGGGTACGAATGTCCGCCGGCAGGCCGTCCCAGAACTTCTTGTTCACGATCACCGCATAACCGAGGTAGCCGTGCTCCGTCACGCTGACGTGCTTTTGCACCTCGTGCATCTTTTGCGTGAACAGGTTGGACGGCGGGTTTTCGGTGCCGTCAACAACGCCGGTCTGCAGCGCCTGGTAGACCTCGGAGAAGGCAATCACCTGCGGCAGCACGCCGAGTGCGCGCATCTGCGCCTCGAGCACCTTGGATGACTGGATGCGCATCTTCTGTCCCTTGTAGTCGGCCACCGTCCTGATCGGCTTGTTCGAGCTCATCACCTTGAAGCCGTTGTCCCAATACGCCAGGCCCTTGATGCCCCTGGATTCGAGCTTGTCCAGCAGCTGCTTGCCGACGGGGCCCTGCGTGACCTTGTGCAGCTCGGCGTAGTTGTCGAACAGATAGGGCAGGTCGAAGACTTCGAATTCCTTGACACCGAGCGGGCCGAACTTGGCCAGCGACGGCGCCAGCATCTGCACGGCGCCCAGTTGCAGCGCCTCCATTTCTTCCTTGTCCTTGTAGAGCACCGAGTTGGCGTAGACCTCGACCTTGACCTTGCCGCCGGTCAGCTCTTCGGCGCGCTTCTTGAAGAACGCGGCGCCCTTGCCCTTGGGCGTGTCGGCGGCAACGACGTGGCTGAACTTGATGTCGATCGGCCCGGCGGCGAAGGCCGGCGGCCAGGCCAGGGCCAGGCTCGCGGCGACGACGAGACCCGCGCCGATCACGCTCAGCCATTCTCTGCGGTCCAGGTCTTTCGCATCCATGGGGAACTCCAGGCTTCAAGGTGTGCGGCGCCAACGCGGCGTCGATCGTCGGGATGTTCCTCTGGCTGGCGCCGGGCCAGTTGATCCACGTCAAGGTCGGCCACTGGCTGAATTGATGGGCATCAAGCGCGCTGCGCCGTGCGTCGCCCAGCATGTGTGCAGACCAGCCGCCATCTTGCGCGACTGGCCCGCACGAGAGGCTTCAGACCATGTTCGAGGTGCGCATTCACGGCCGTGGCGGCCAGGGCGTGGTCACCGGCGCGGAGATGCTGTCGGTCGCGGCCTTCCTGGGCGGCAAGCACGCGCAGGCCTTCCCGAGCTTCGGCTCCGAGCGCACCGGCGCGCCGGTGGTGGCCTTCTGCCGCATCGCCGACTCGCCGATCCGGCTGCGCGAGCCGATCATGGCGCCCGACGCGCTGATCATCCAGGACCCGACGCTGCTGCACCAGGTCGACGTGTTCAGCGGCTTGAAGCCCGACGGCTACATCCTCATCAACACCGCGAAGACCTTCGAGGCGCTGGGCCTCTCGGACTTCGTCAAGGGCTTCCGGCCGGAGCGGCTGTTGACGGTGCCGGCCACCGAGCTGGCCCTCAAGCATGTCGGGCGGCCGCTGCCCAACGCGGCGCTGCTGGGCGCCTTCGCGGCGCTGGGCGGGCTCATCACCATCGATGCGGTGTGTTCGGCGATCGAAAGCCGTTTCGACGGCGTCGTCGCACGGGGCAACGTTGCCGCCGCGGCCGAGGCCTACCGCATCGTGCTGGAGCAGGAACACCTGGCGGAGATCCACCATGCTTGAACAGTGCGAAGGCTCTCACGCGGTCGCCGTCGCGGTGGCGATGTGCCGCCCCGAGGTGATCTGCGCCTACCCGATCTCGCCCCAGACCCACATCGTCGAGGGCTTGGGCGAGATGGTGAAGGACGGATCGCTCGAACCCTGCGAGTTCATCAACGTCGAGTCGGAGTTCGCCGCGATGAGCGTGGCGATCGGCGCCTCGGCCGCCGGGGCGCGCGCCTACACCGCGACCGCCAGCCAGGGCCTGCTCTTCATGGCCGAGGCGGTCTACAACGCATCCGGGCTCGGCCTGCCGATCGTGATGACGGTGGCCAACCGCGCGATCGGCGCGCCGATCAACATCTGGAACGACCACACCGACAGCATGACGATGCGCGATGCCGGCTGGATACAGCTCTTCGCCGAGTCGAACCAGGCCGCGCTCGACCTGCACATCCAGGCCTTTCGCATCGCCGAGGAGCTGTCCCTGCCGGTGATGGTGTGCATGGACGGCTTCATCCTCACGCACGCCTTCGAGCGTGTCGACCTGCCCGAGCAGGCACAGGTCGACCGCTTCCTGCCACCCTACGCACCGCGCCAGGTGCTGGACCCGAACGAGCCGGTGAGCATCGGCGCGATGGTCGGCCCCGAGGCCTTCACCGAGGTGCGCTACCTCGCGCATGCCAAGCAGTTGCAGGCGCTCGAGCTGATGCCGCTGGTGGCGCAGGAATTCAGGCAGGTGTTCGGGCGCGACGCGGGCGGGCTGATCAGCAGCTACCGCAGCGACGACGCCGACACGATCGTCATCGCGCTCGGCTCGGTGCTCGGCACGATCAAGGACACGGTCGACGACCTGCGCGACGCGGGCCATCGCATCGGCGCCATCGGCATCACCTCGTTCCGCCCGTTCCCGATCGCGGCACTGCGATCGGCGCTGAGCCAGGCCCAGCGTGTCGTCGTCGTCGAGAAGTGTTTCGCGGTCGGCATCGGCGGCATCGTCTCGCGCGACGTGCGAATGGCCCTGCGCGACCGGCCGCAGCCGGTGCTGGCGGTGGTGGCGGGCCTGGGCGGCCGCGCCATCACCAAGAGGTCCCTGCAGCGCCTGTTCCTCGATGCGATGGCCGACAAGCTCGAGTCGCTGACCTTCCTCGACCTCGACTGGTCCATCGTCAACCGCGTGCTCGAGCGCGAGAAGAACCAGCGGCGCTCCGGCCCGGTGGCCGAGGGCGTCTTGCGCGACGTCGGCAGCGTCGCTTCACGGATCGGATGAAACCATGGACGCCCTGGTCAAGTTCTACCAGACCGGCACCTTCACCGTCGGCAACCGCCTCCTCGCGCCCAGGCAGCGCACGGTGCAGGCCAACACGGAGCGCACCAACTCGCTGAACTCCGGGCACCGCGCGTGCCAGGGCTGCGGCGAGGCGCTGGGCGCACGCTACGCGATCGACGCGGCGATGAACGCGACCCAGGGCCAGATGATCGCGGCCAACGCGACCGGCTGCCTGGAGGTGTTCTCCACGCCCTACCCCGAGACCTCGTGGCAGATCCCGTGGATCCATTCGCTGTTCGGCAACGTCGCCGCGGTGGCCACCGGCATCGCCGCGGCGATGCGCGTCAAGGGCCGCGAGAACGTGCGCGTGGTTGCGCAGGGCGGCGACGGCGGCACCACCGACATCGGCTTCGGCTGCCTGTCGGGCATGTTCGAGCGCAACGACGACGTGCTCTACATCTGCTACGACAACGAGGCCTACATGAACACCGGCGTGCAGCGCTCCTCCGCCACGCCGGCTGCGGCACGCACCGCCACGACGCCGGCATTGGGCCCACATCCGGGCAACACCTTCGGCCAGGGCAAGAACCTGCCGCGGATCGCGATGGCGCACGAGATCCCCTACGTGGCCACCGCCACCGTGGCCGACCTGCACGACCTCGAACGCAAGGTGCGCACGGCGATGGCGATTCGTGGCGCGCGCTACATCCACATCCTGGTGCCCTGCCCGCTCGGCTGGGGCTCCGCTTCAAACGACACGATCCGGCTCGCGCGGCTGGCGCAGGAGAGCGGCCTGTTCCCGGTGTTCGAGGCGATGTTCGGCGAGGTCTCGCAGGTATCGAAGATCCGCCGCCGCGTGCCGGTCGAGGAATACCTCAAGCCGCAGCGTCGCTTCGCCCATCTGTTCGGCAAGGAACCCGATCTCGCGACCATCGCGCGGCTGCAGGCCGGGGCCGATCGCAACATCTTGCGCTACGGGCTGCTGGAACCCATGGAGTAGCCCGCCATGTCAAGAAGCCCGTCATACCGGCGCACGCCGGTATCCACTCTTTCAGAGTCCATGGCCCCATGCAGTGGATCCCGGCGTGCGCCAGGATGACGGTGCCTCACCAGGCGGAGTGACCCACATGACCATGCACAAGCCCTTCGCGATCACGCTGGACGTCGGATCCTCGCTCGCCAACCACACCGGCTCCTGGCGCACCGAGCGGCCGGTGTACCTGCACAGCCTGCCGCCATGCAACAAGGAATGCCCGGCCGGCGAAGACATCCAGGGCTGGCTCTTCCATGCCGAATCGGGCGACTATCACGCCGCGTGGCGCCACCTGGTTCGGGACAATCCCTTCCCGGCGATCATGGGGCGAGTCTGCTACCACAGCTGCGAGAGCCAGTGCAATCGCGGCAAGATCGATTCGCCGGTCGGCATCAATTCGGTCGAGCGTTTTCTCGGTGACGAGGCGATCAGGCAAGGCTGGACCTTCGATGCGCCCGCCGCGAGCTCGGGCAAGCATGTGCTGGTCGTCGGCGCCGGGCCCTCCGGCTTGTCGGCCGCCTACCACCTGGCCCGCCTCGGGCACCGGGTGACGATCCATGAAGCCAGCCCCATGCCGGGCGGCATGATGCGCTTCGGCATTCCGAAGTACCGCCTGCCGCGCGACGTGCTCGACGCCGAGGTGCAGCGCATCGTCGACCTGGGCGTGCACATCGAGTACGGCACCAAGGTCGACGACATCCTCGAAACGATGCAGGCCGGTGGCTTCGACGCCGCCTTCCTCGCCGTCGGCGCCCACATCGCCAAGCGCGCTTTCATCCCCGCCGGCGATTCGGCCAAGGTGCTGGATGCGATCTCGGTGCTGCGTTCGATGGAAGGCGCCGAGCCGCCGCTGCTCGGCCGCCGCGTCGTGGTCTACGGCGGCGGCAACACCGCGATCGACGTCGCCCGCACCGCCAAGCGGCTCGGCGCCACCGAAGCCATCATCGTCTACCGCCGCACGCGCGAACGCATGCCGGCGCACGACTTCGAGGTCGAAGAGGCGCTCGAGGAAGGCGTGATGATCAAGTGGCTGTCGACCATCAAGCAGGCCGGCGACGGCGCGATCACCGTCGAGAAGATGGCACTCGACGACAAGGGCTTGCCGCAGCCTACCGGCCAGTTCGAAACGCTGGAAGCCGATTCGCTGGTCCTGGCGCTCGGCCAGGACGTGGACCTCTCGCTGCTCGACAAGGTGCCGGGCCTGCAGATCGCAGACGGCGTCGTCAAGGTCGACCATCGCATGATGACCGGCCATGCCGGCATCTTCGCCGGCGGTGACATGGTGCCCGCCGAGCGCAACGTGACCATCGCCATCGGCCACGGCAAGAAGGCGGCGCGCCACATCGACGCCTGGCTGAACGGCGGCGAACACGTGGCCGCGCCCCAACCCGGCGTCGCGAGCTTCGAGAAGCTCAACCCGTGGTACTACGCCGACGCGCCGAAGACGGTGCGGCCGATGCTCGACATGGTGCGCCGCCAGTCGACCTTCGACGAGGTGCAAGGCGGCCTCGACGAGGGCACGGCGCTGTTCGAGGCGCGACGCTGCCTGTCGTGCGGCAACTGCTTCGAGTGCGACAACTGCTATGGCGTGTGCCCCGACAACGCCGTCATCAAGCTCGGGCCCGGCAAGGGCTACGAGTTCAACTACGACTACTGCAAGGGTTGCGGCATCTGCGTCTCGGAGTGCCCCTGCGGCGCGATCGAGATGGTGCCGGAAACGATCTGATGTTCCTTGCCGCCGCGCGCTCGCTCGCGGACCAGGTGACTGCCGAGGACCTGGAGTGCTGGCCCACGTGCGCGCGCAGATGTACGACCCGCACTACGAGGCCTACGCGTGAACGGGTTTTCCATGAGGGCCGTCAGCCGCAGGGTTTGATTTGCGTCAAGCGCCGAAAGGACCGCGGCGCCGACAGTCGTGCCACGGCGGCGCGTTGTGGTCTTGTATGTGCGCTGGCGCATCGACGACGGGCTTGCCTCGCCTTGGGGCTTGACACGTGAAGCTGCGATGGATCGGGTTTCGGTGAAAGTTGCTCTGTTCGTGCCTTGTTATGTCGATGCCTTCTTCCCGGAGGTCGGCATCGCCACGCTGGAACTGCTGGAGCGCCTGGGTTGCCAGGTCGACTTTCCGCTCGACCAGACCTGCTGCGGCCAGCCGATGGCCAACAGCGGCTGCCACCAGGATGCACGCGCCACCGAGGCGCTGTACGCGAAGAACTTCGCCGGCTACGACCACATCGTCACGCCGTCGGGTAGCTGCGCCCACCATGTGCGCGACCACATGACGGCGATAGCGCAGACACCCGAGGTGCAGCAGGTGCGGCGCAACACCTGCGAGCTGGTCGAGTTCCTGCACGACGTGCTGCAGGTGCGCGAGTTCCCGTGGGCCGAGTTCCAGCACAAAGTGGGGCTGCACATCGGCTGCGCGACCTTGCGCGGGCTGCGCGAAGCCAGCGCTTCGGAGATCGCCGAGCCGCCGTTCAACAAGCCGGCGCAGCTGCTGTCGGCCGTCAAGGGGCTCGAGTTCGTCAAGCCCCAGCGTGTCGACGAATGCTGCGGGTTCGGTGGCACCTTCTCGGTGTTCGAGGAGCCCGTCTCGGCCAAGATGGGCTACGACAAGGTTAACGATCACCACGACGCCGGGGCCGAGTACATCGTTTCGCCCGACATGTCGTGCGTGATGCACCAGCAGGGCTGCGCCAAGCGCATCGGGCTGCCGCTCAAGTTCATCCACATCGCGCAGGTGTTGAACGGGGCGCGGGCATGACGCCGCGGAGCGTCATGTCGATCAAGCGGGTGGACCACGCCGAGGCGTCGTCGCATTTCATCGACGCGAAAGACCATGCCGAATTCCACGACAAGCGGCTGTGGGACCTGCGCAAGAAGCGCGATGCCGAAAGCGAAGAGCTGCCCGAATGGCAAGAGCTTCGGGTGCTGGCCTCGGGGATCAAGGAACATGCGCTGACCCACCTCGGCAACTACCTCGAGCAGTTCGAGCGCAACGCCACCGCCAACGGCATGGTCGTGCACTGGGCACGCGACGCGGCCGAGCACAACCAGATCGTGCTCGACATCCTGGCCGCGCACGAGGCCACCATCCTGGTCAAGAGCAAGTCGATGCTGACCGACGAATGCGAGATGCGGCCCTTCCTCGAGAACCGCGGCATCGAGATCATCGAGACCGACCTCGGGGAACGTATCCAACAACTCGATGGCGAGCCGCCCAGCCACATCGTCGTGCCGGCTGTGCACAAGCTGCGCAGCGACGTGGCCGAGGTGTTCTCGCGCACCATCGGCACCGACCCGAAGAACGACGACGTGCCCTACCTGGCAGAGAGCCAGCGCATGCACACGCGGCCCTACTACCTGAAGGCGCAGGCCGGCATGACCGGCGCCAACTTCGCGATCGCAGAGACCGGCAGCTTCGTCGTCTGCACCAACGAAGGCAACGCCGACCTGGGCGCCAACATTCCAAAGCTGCACATCGCGTCGATCGGCATCGAGAAGGTGATCCCGAAGATCGAGCACCTGGGTGTGTTCGTCCGCATGCTGTCGCGCAGCGCGCTCGGCTCGCCGATCACCCAGATCACCTCGCACTTCCGCGCGCCGCGGCCGGGCACCGAGATGCATGTCGTGCTGGTCGACAACGGCCGCTCCGAGCGGCTCGGGATGGCCGACTTCTGGTACTCGCTCAAGTGCATACGCTGCGGCGCCTGCATGAACACCTGCCCGGTGTACCGGCGCAGCGGCGGCCTGAGCTACGGCGCCACCTACTCGGGGCCGATCGGCGTGATCATCGACCCGACCTTCAACCTGCGCAAATACAGCGCGCTGCCGTTCGCGTCGACCTTGAACGGCAGCTGCACCAGCGTCTGCCCGGTCAAGATCAACATCCACGAGCAGATCTACAAGTGGCGCCAGATCATCGCCGAGCGGCATCAGCTGCCGATGGTCAAGCGCGAGGCGATGCGCATCACCGGCAAGATCCTCGCGAGCCCGCGCCTGTACCGCGCCGCGGTCGAGGCGGCGGCCGCCGGCATCGACAAGCTGCCGCGTTTCATGATCTACAACCCCTTCAACGCCTGGGGCCGCCAGCGCGAAGTACCGGCCTCCCCGGCGTCGACCTTCCGGCAGTGGTACCTGAAGAATCGCGGGGCACAGAAATGAGGGCCGAGCGCCGGGCCGCTCCCAAGCCGCGGCACTCACTCCCCTCGGGGGACCGGCCGACGTACCCGTCGGACGAGGGGCTCCAATGAGCAGCCGCGAAGTCATTCTCGGCCGCGTACGCGCCAACCAGCCGGCGCCGCTTCCACTGCCCGAGGTGCCGGGCTTCGATCGTCCGCTCGCATCGCCGCTCGCCGCATTCACCGCTGCGCTCACTCGCATGGGCGGCACGATCGTCGAGGCGCCCTCGACGGGCTCGCTGGACCAGTTCATCCGCGCGCGCTTCCCGCAGGCCCGCGTGATCTGCTCTGCCACGCCCGAAGTGGCAGGCACCCGCGCCATCGAAACGGTGCGCGATCCGGCCGAGCTCGAAGACGTCGACGTCGGCGTCGTGCGGGCCGCATTCGGCGTCGCCGAAACCGGCTCGGTGGGGTTGAGCGAGTGCGAGCTCGTGGTCAACGCGCTGGGCTTCCTGTCGCAACACCTCGTCGTGCTGCTCGACCCGCGGACCATCGTCCCCGACCTGCACCACGCGTACCGCGAGCGAGGCTTCTTCGAGGCGCGCTACGCGGTGCTGATGACCGGCCCCTCTGCCACCGCCGACATCGAAGGCGTACTGGTCCGCGGCGCGCAAGGCATGCGCACGCTCACCGTCATTGCGGCGCCCCTCGCCGCTCCCGCAACCCGAGCCGTCGACACCAGGAGTCCAGCATGATCTGGCAGCAAATCTACGATCCCTTCGGGAGCATGGTCGTCTCGACCGCACTGGCCGCCGTGCCGGTCGTGGTGATGCTGGTGGGGCTGGGCTTCCTGCATCTGAAGGCACACGTCGCGGCCGGGGCCGGCCTGCTGGCCGCCATCGGGATCGCGATCCTCGCCTATGGCATGCCGGCCGAAATGGCCGGCAAGGCCGCGATGCTGGGCGGCTTCACCAGCCTGCTGCCGATCGGCTGGATCGTGCTCAACATGCAACGCGTCGCCGCCGACCGGCTCGGCCTGAGCCCGAACCTGATGGGCGCAGCCAACAGCTCGGGCGGCGTGATGGGCAAGATGATCGACGCCCAATCGATCGTCGTCGCCTCCACCGCCACCGGCTGGTTCAACCACGAAGGCGACATCCTGCGCTACGTGTTCTTCCACTCGCTGGCGCTTGCCTGCCTGGTGGGGATGTTCGTCACGTTGCAGGCCTACGTCTATCCGTTCACCTCGCTGGTCATTCGCTAAGGAGTCACACATGAACATGACATCAGCAGCACTCGCGTTCGCCCTCGCTGCAATGGGCATCGACAGCGCTTCGGCGGCCGACCCGGCGACCATCGACTGGTCCAAGATCGCGACGACCGCCGTGCCACTGTTCTATCCAGGACAGTCGTCCTACGAGTGGCTGCGCGGCCCGGGGCACAAGAGCGGCGCGAGCCGCGTCGCGGCCGGCAAGGCCTGCGTTTCCTGCCACGACGAAAAGGACGCCGAACACGAACTCGGCGACAAACTGGTCAAGGCCGGCCCGCTCGAGCCCACGCGGGTGGCAGGCAAACCCGGCCATGTGGACCTCGCAGTGCAGGCGGCCTACGACGACAAAAACGCCTACCTGCGCTTCCAGTGGAAGACCGCAAACGCGTTCCCCGGCACCGAGCACCAGTACCTGCGCTACGACGGCCACGAGTGGAAGGTCTACGGCTTTCCGAAGCTCGACAAGGTCGTGCAGGAAGGCAAGCAGCCCGGCATCTACGAAGACCGCATGACGGTGATGATCGACGACGGAAAGGTGCCCGGCTTCGCGCAGCAGGGCTGCTGGCTGACCTGCCACGACGGCGAGCGCGACATGCCCAAGCAGTTCACCAAGGAAGAGGTCGAGGCGAACGCACTGCTCACCGCGATCAAGAAGAGCGACGTGCGCAAGTACCTGCCCGAGACGCGCAGCAACCCGTCGGACTGGAAGACCGGCAAGTCGGTCGACGACATCGCGAAGATCAAGGCGGCCGGTGGTTTTGTCGACCTGATCCAGTGGCGCGCGCATCGCAGCCATGCGGTGGGCATGGCCGACGACGGCTATGTGCTCGAGTGGCGCCTCGGCGACGCGGGCAAGGACCCGTTCGGCAGCAACGCCGACCCGAGCACGCATCAGCCCAAGTTCATGTGGGACGAAAAGAAGGTCGGCTACAAGTCGATCACTGCCGACAAGTTGCGGCACGGCGATCACTTCCTGGTGCGCGAGCGCAACGCGGTGCCCTTCGATCCCAAGGCCGCATGGAAGGAAGGTGACCTGATCCCCGACTACGTGCTCAGCCGCGACGACGCCAAAGGCTCGGCCGCCGACAACAATGCGATCGCGAGCTGGAAGGACGGCATGTGGACCGTCGTGATGGTGCGCCCGCTGAACCTCGACAACGCCGATGACAAGGCGCTCAAGGACGGCGGGATCTACAACGTCGGCTTCGCGGTGCACGACGACAACATCACCACGCGGGGCCACCACGTGTCGTTCGTGCGCACGCTCGGCCTCGGGGTGCCGGCCGACATTCGCGCCAAACGGCTGCGCTGATCGGTGCAGGGCAGGCACAACGCCAGCCACGACTTGCGGCGCGCGTGATCTACGTCAACACCGTTCTCTCTCTGAAGCACACAGTCATCAACACGAAGGAAACCGCCATGAACTCGAAACCCTTCTCGCTCCTTGCGTCATTCGCTGCCGCCCTCGTCGCGCTCGCGGCCGCGCTGCCCGCCCATGCCGTCGACGCCGACGCCGCCCTGGCCCTGGCGAAGAAGAGCAACTGCATGAAGTGCCATTCCGTCGCAGCCAAGAAGGAAGGCCCGTCGTTCAAGGAAACCGCCGCCAAGTACAAGGGCAAGTCGGATGCAGAGAAGAAGCTGATCACGCACCTGACCACCAACCCGAAGATCAAGGTCGACGGCAAGGACGAAGAGCACGACAGCCTGAAGACGAAGAACGACGCCGAGGTCCTCAACGTCGTGCAGTGGATCCTGTCGCAGTGAGCGGCTGAACAACAGCACCAGAGAGGCCGTCATGGGTGCGACACGGATGAACAGGCTGCGGGCATCGCTGGGCAGGCGTGCGCCGCTGAAGCTGGCGATCGTCGCGACGCTGCTTGGCTTCTTCGTCGGGTTCGGCGGTCTGGCGGGCACGACCGCCGGCCTCGCCTGGACCAACACCGAGAAGTTCTGCACCGGCTGCCACGAGATGAAGGACAACGTGTACGCCGAGTACAAGGGCACGATCCACGACAGCAACCGCAGCGGCGTGCGCGCCAGCTGCCCCGACTGCCACGTGCCGCACGAGATCGGCCCCAAGCTGGTCCGCAAGGTGCACGCCACGTGGGAGCTCTACGGCGCGATCACCGGAAAGATCGACACCAAGGAGAAGTTCGAGAAGCACCGCTACGAGATGGCCAAGCGGGTGTGGTCGAGCATGAAAGAGACCGACTCGCGCGAGTGCCGCAACTGCCACAGCCGCGAAGGCATGAGCAAAGAGCTGCAGTCGGCCAAGGCGCAGTCGCGCCACGCCAAGGGCGTGGCCGAAGGCAAGACCTGCGTCGACTGCCACTTCGGCATCGCGCACAAGGAACCTGACGGTCCCGGCCCGCAGGAGTTGTCGGTGGCGGCCTCCAAGTAGTCGAGGGTTCGGACACCGTTGCGAGCGAACAAAGGAGAAACGTATGAACACGGCGACGCTTCGATCGGGCCTGGCAGCGCTGGCGCTGGCGCTCATGACGCTGGCAGGCTGCGGCGGCGGCGGCGGCGACGCGCCCGCCACGCCGGCCCCCGCTCCGGCGCCTGCCGACGTGCCGCCGGTGCCGGTGCCCACCGGCACCTCGCCGATCACGCTGACCGCCAACACGCCGCCGGCGACCTTCGCGGCGCTGGCACCGAAGGTCAACGTCGGCCGCGTCACGATCGCCAGCCCGCCGGTCGTCCATTTTTCGATCACCGACATCGACGGCAACGCGATCATCGGATTCGGCAGCACCGCCAAGAGCGCGACCGCGACGGTCGCCGGCTACCCCAACCTCGCGTTCTCGCTTGCCAAGCTGGTGCCCGGCACCAACGGCAGCCCGAGCAAGTGGGTCAGCTACATCGTGACGACGGTGCCGACGACCACTGCCGCCTCCGCCGCGCCGACCCGCCCGAGCACCGACAACACCGGCACGCTGGTCGACAACAAGAACGGCACCTACTCGTACACCTTCTACCGCGATATCACCAAGATCAAGGACGACGTTGCGGCCATGAACGTGGCCGCGCCCAACAACAAGGATGACCTCGGCGACCTGAGCTACGACCCGAACCTGGTGCACCGCCTGACGATCCAGGTCTCAGGCAACGCCCCGGGCACCGGCACCAACACCGCGAACGCCGTGCAGACGACACCCGGCGTGCCGATGGTGAAGCCGGTGGACGTCATCTACGACTTCATCCCCGCGACCGGCAAGCCGGTGACGGACGCCGACCCGAGCCGCGACATCGTCGCCACCTCGAAGTGCAACGAATGCCACCGCCAGCTCGGCGGCATCCCGGGCGACGACCCGGACAGCTCCGCCGCCGGTTTCCACGGCGGCAGCCGCAACGAAACCAGGTACTGCGTGGTTTGCCACACCGAGCAGCGCAAGTACGGCCGCGCCGAGGCCAAGTTCGACCCCGCAACGATGGCATTCACCAGCAACACCGAAGTGGTCGACGGGCGCGCGATCGGCAACCTGCCGAACCACATCCACCACATCCACATGGGCAAGCTGCTGGCCAAGAAGAACTACAACTACGGCGGCGTCAAGTACAACGAAACCCTGTTCCCGCAGGACATCCGCAACTGCACCAAGTGCCATGACGGCGCCGACACGTCGACCGCCAAGACGGCGCAGGGCGACAACTGGAAGAATGTGCCGAACCGGCTCGCCTGCGGCGGC
>Ga0209515_10001650_pt1 | contig 36686 bp, 27 predicted proteins | sample Subgroupgradi54m_FD_187454 | JGI IMG/M metagenome (GOLD analysis project Ga0209515, IMG submission 187454) | Subsurface groundwater microbial communities from S. Glens Falls, New York, USA - GMW60B uncontaminated upgradient, 5.4 m (SPAdes)... ... | reverse complement strand
ATCTGCTGCTTGCGAAGTTATTCTAAAAACCAGGCCATAATCTCCTGCAATACTTTGCTTTTTTGAAAGAAATGAATAGAATGAGGCCTCAAATAATATATTCATCAAAACTACAAATCCAAAAATTCCCCATCCCAGATATTTTAAATTACTCGCAGTTACAAATAACCAATCCAATGATAAAGCGTCTATTAGTATCATAACAATACTTAATATTATAAAATAATGCATTATCGCAGGGGTTCTGGTTACCAAATACAAAACAGGTATTATAGCCAGTAAGACCACAAGAAATAAGGATTGTCGCTTATATTTTATAATAAACCAAACTCCTGCTATTACCCCGATAAATTCGAGCAGAAAAATTAGTACCATGGGTTTCACAATCGGATTATCATCCAGAAAGTTTTGATAATCATTGCCTAAAACTTGCTGGAATGAGGAACCATTAATAAATTCAAACGGCCTTAAGAAATTTATTCCATCAAATTCTTTAGCTTCCCCTTGATAGGAAAAAAGAGTTTGACAATCCGGACAAAAAGGATCTGATGATATTTGATACCAAATATACGGTATCAAAGGTATCAAACCAATTACTAATCCTATCAAAAGCATTTTAAAATTAACCTTAATCCGAAATATTAGAATAGATACAGCAACAGCGACGCTTAGAAACCAACCAGAGGCATGTAACTGTCCTAGTAAAAACGAAAATATTACTACTCCAAAAATTGCTTTGGGTTTTTTATCTACAAATAGCCTGTGTAAAAAAAAGAAAAGAGGCACTAAAAAAGGCAGAAGCAAATCCGGAGACCATATTTTACGCGATAAAAGAATACTCCAGGGAGAAAAAGCCATAAATAAAGAGGCCACGATAGCTGTTATATTCCCATAATATTTTCTAACCACCAGATAAAAGCCACAAATTGCAAGAGTATTTATCAAAGCTATACAAAAAGATAAATACTTGGGACTTCTGGAAGGCAGGGAAATAATAGATAACAAGTAATACCAGAGGGGCGGATTGTATGCTCCGGTTGATTGGATGGGACCAAGTTGAAATAAATGAGGCTGTTTAAAAAAGTTATTCATCTCATAAACATCCCGGGCCTCATCTAATTTAAACTCAATTAGGTCCAAGGATGTCAGCCGGAAAATAGCTGCACAGAAAAATATTATGATGGTCCAAACTAATATACTTTTAGTCATGTCATTGCAAGCCCCGAAGGGTAGTTACTCCACCCTTAAAGTTCTATCTGACTCACTTAAAATTATCTGATCTTGAGGGGCAATTACAATAGGTAAACGAAAATGAACTTTTTTCATACTTCCATCAATATTTATAGTCTTCTGTTGATACCTGTTATCAAAGGTAGAAATTAGATAACAATCCTTTTTATTATTTATGATCAGAGCCAAAACCGGAGTAAAATTATCATCTGCTATTTTTGAGGAACGTATATCCATATCTTTAATAGTACATACAGACACTGACTGATTGTAACTAGATAGTTTTACAATCAAAAGCTCGCTCGTATTTAAAACTGCACCTTTCAAAAGACCTTGTTCCATTTTAGAAAAGATTGCCTGATCACCAGTTTGCAGTAAGTTTTTATGAACTATAATATAATCTACACCCAAAGCTGATAAAATCCCAATACCTTTCTCATTAAATCCTTGCTGAAAAGAAGCTAGTAAGCCTAACTGATCCGGAGGTAAATACGAGGTGTTACCGTTAACAATTTTCTCCCCTGTTTGAGTTGCCCAATTAGTATATGCTGAATTTTTACCAAAAACATCTGCATCTTCTGTTGAATAAATAGGAAAATGTAAAACAGCACTATTTTTTAGGAAATTCAGATTTTCGATACCTGTATCAGCTACTAGTTTCAGACTTTGTGAGCGTATGTCAAAGTTTTTTATAGTAAGGTTTTCCAAAATTAATATCACCCCTATTATCCCAATTACCCATACCCCCCTCTTGCCTGCCTTTTTTTCTAAAATCCACTTCACCCCAAATGAAGCAATTAGCGCAAATGGAATAAAAAACAAAAACTCAAACCTTGTTGGAGATCTAATTCCTTCCAAAGCTGGGACAAACTTATAAAGATAGTAAAAAGGCAGCCTAAACCCATCTTCTTTATATCCTGCAAATGGGCCAAATGTTAAGATAAAAGGCAAAATTAAAAGTAGTAAAAAATAGATTCGGCCATTTTTCTGTTTTAAAAAATACTTAAAACCTAATATGAATAAAATAAGTGGCAGGATGCCGGTAAATAAAGTGTGTTCTTCATAATTTAAAATATTACGGTCATCTTTAGGCTCCCTTAAAGGTTCCATGCTTTTTACCCACCCACTATAAAACATGTTATCAGGACTGGGCACAAACCAGTCATTAATCCTGGCTGAGAAAAATGGAGTTGCCTCGAGCGGTCTATATGCTCCTTCTTGTTGAGAAAATTGCAGGTATGGTAAGTTAAAGTAAAGCAAAATCGGCAGAAAGATTAATCCCACCAACCCCGATCTCCCCAATCTCCCTAAATACCCCCAGTCCCCCTTCCTGAGGTGGCCAATTAAAAATGGCAAAGCTACAATAGGCAACATTATTAAACTAAAAATTTGATAATAGGCAGCAGTTAAGCTATTTAAGGTAAAGAACAGAAAAAATAATAATCCTTTTTTGAGCGTTGGCTTTTCCAATAATTTATATGCGAATAAAAATACCAAAGGTAAAAAGTATTTGCCCAAAATATCTAAATGCTGGGGAAAACGGCCCATTGTTTGCGGATTAAAAGTATAAATAAAAGCCCCTACTATTGAAGCCAAAAAAATCACCCTATCTCCCTTGTTTCCCTTTTCACCCTTATCTCCCAAAAAATACCTGATCATATAAAATGAAGTAATAAAGGATAATACCAGGGTCGCTAAGGCATAAGAGTTGACTGAAAGCGGCAAGTTTCCTGATATCCAGTAAATAGGTGCAAAAATAAAAGTCGGGCTAACTGAGTTATTTGCAAAGGCCAGAGAATATGGTTGAGGATAAAATTGAAAACCGTGCCAGTAGTCCTTTGGGCTAAAAATTCTTCCAGTTTTTAGTGAATCCTGATTATACCAAAGGTTTGATCCTACCAGTGAATAATCTCCCTGATCTGTATAGTAACTTGTTATATTTGGTAGCAGAGGCCAGGTTAAAATAATAGATAAAAACAATGCCAAAATAATTACAAGCATTAAATTTGATTTCATATCTTTAATCCTTAATCATTAATCACTTTTTTAAAATAATCTATATTTAAATCCTTTATTTTCCTCTCATCTGGATCATAGCCAGAAATCTTATGACAATCAAGATGATTCCACTCACAAGATCCAGCAATTGAAGAATAAATAAAATCATAAAAACACTGGCCCGATTGTCCAAGCTGCTCTTTACAGTTTAAAACTATATCCTCTGACTGTAGCTTCAAAACATAGCTGTCAACAGACTTTTGGGCATTTTCGCTGTCAAACCAATCTGCTACTTTAAAAGGGCTGGGATCTTTTAAATGAGTAAAATTTATAGGATAAACGATCAGATGGTGCAAAAGTAACAATCCTAAAATTACCCTCATCCCCCCCGTCCGCCATCGGCTGTCACCGAAGGCGCTGCCGGGCGGGCTTTTCTCAACCCCCCACCAGACAATTATCCACAGAAAATAAATCCCTAAAAGAAATGGTGTCATCCTATTCATTCCAGGCAAGGTTAAAGCAGTAGAAAAAGAAAAAGCTAAAGTATTAAAAACCATCACCAAAATAATCAGTAGGATGATTTTTCTGGATTGTTTAATTCTCTGATAGATTTTCCATATCCAAAAAAATATAAATAATAAACTAATAATAGGAAAAATATAGGAAAATTCAGCTGAGGCAACCTCGTAATGGCCAGAGATACCTTTGATAAAAAAATCAGTCAAAAGATAGGTCCAATTTTGAGAAAAAGTTCCCTCTGAAATTGTCAATAATCCACCTCCCCTAAAAAGACCTGTATTTCTGTAAGAATCCCAGATTAATAGTTGTTTGTTATCCACCCAGGCAAAAAGTGCTATGACAGGCAGGATAAAAGCTATAATTGCAACAATTACCAGCTTAACACCTCCGGGGTGGGCTTTGACTCCCCGGAGGTGAGACCTGTATTTCAGCCAGTAGAAAATAAAAATGCTGGGAAGAAAAGATATAGCTGATTGGTAAGTTAAAACACAAAGCATAACAAGCAAAAATAATATCCCTGTTAAAATCAAACTTAATTTAATTTTGGAAAAATCTATTTTCATTAAGATCAAGATAATAATAATTAAAAGATGATACGTCATGGCCATATGCATATTCAGGCTATTAATAAAAAGCCAGGTTGGAGATAGAGCTAAAGTTATTAAGATTATGGCAGCAATTCTGGCATCAAAAAATTTCTTTAATAAAAATGCCAAAACAAAAAGAGAGATAAATGAAGCAAAAAGATTGACAAACCTGCCTGTAAATATGGTGAAACCAAATATCTTATATACAATCACCAAAAGGCCATACCACCCAACATTAACATGCAAACCTGAGACAATCTGATGGTGATAAAACCAGAAAGGAGCCTGAACAGAGGTAATAAATTCTTCAAACCGGACCTGGGAAAAAGAGTTTAAGGTCATAAAAACCTGAGGCAACCAGGCCAAAATAGGCGTTATGTAATACAAAAGTTTAAGTTTAGATTTCATATTTCACTTATTGCCTGAAACCATACAAAAGCGGATAGTTTGGATTAAAAAAGCTTTTCTTTATTTTACATATAAATCCGCTTTTTTCCAGATGAGATAATACTTTGCTGAGTATTTTTTTGTCTTTCAAATTAATCAGATGTAATTCGATCATAATTCTATTGATTCTAGAGAGTGTTTCCAAAGAGGAGCGCAAAATTAGCTCATATTCCCCTCCTTCAATATCACACTTCATAAGCACTAACTTTGTTTTGGCAAGAGCTACTAATTCATTTAAGGTGACTGTTGGTACAAACACTTTCCCGCAACTTCCATGAGAATTTGTAAACGACGCTCTGGTCTCATCCGGAAAAATATAAATATTTCTTCCTTTTGAATCTGGTGCAATTGCTTTTTCATAAACAACTACGTTTGCTATCTCATTCTCTTTCAGATTTTTTCTTAAGAATTTCAGGTTATCAGGTACAGGCTCCACAGCGATAATTTTTTTAATTTTTGCATACCTGCTGGCGTATATTACACTGTCACCAATATATGCTCCGATATCAAGAAAGGTTGCCTCTTCCTTTAAATCAGTAAATAATGATTTATATACTTTATCAGAAAATACCTGCCGGATAACCATTAAATCATTAAAACTTCGAACATAAAATTTAGGCCCTATATTAAGGGTAACCAGTATCTCAGACTTATGCCTAAGTAATTTTATAAAATTTGAAATAAATGCTGTTTTCTTTTTGAATAGGAAGAAACTTAAGACAGTCACAAACATCTGTCCCATTAAGTAATAAATATTGTACAAAGCCTTCATTCAGCTAATATTAACCCGGATTTATCCAGATACACAACAGTTTTTTTTATTCCTTCTTTAAAACTATATTTTGGCTTCCATCCCAATTTCTTTATTTTTTTGTTTTCCAGATAAACAAAATTATTATCCCCCACCCAGCCTTTATTTCCTCCTAAATACTCTTTTTTAATTTTAATATTTGCCTGCTCTAAAATAGTATTTACTATTTCATCAACTGTTAAAATATCATCATGGCCTATATTGAAGATATTGATTTGATCTGATTTTGAACTTATAACTTTAAACATTGCATTTACCCCATCACTAACATATATAGATGATTTTTTAGGCGTTCCATCGGATAAAAGAGTTAAAACTTTAGGATTTTTTCTTATTTTTTTTAAAACATCAAAAATTATGCCATGAGTGTATCTTTGCCCAATAAATGATACAAACCGGAAAATATATGCTTGCATATTATAGTAATTTGCATAAGAGTAAATATAGCTTTCACAGGCAGCTTTTGTTGCACCATAAAGCGAAGTAGGTTCAAAAGGATAATCCTCAGGTGTGGGATGAATCAAGGCATCTCCATAAACTGATGAGGTAGAAGCAAAAACAATTTTTTTTACATTATTTCTATACATGGCTTCCAATACAGAATGTGTACCTGTCAGATTTTGCATATGATCTATATAGTGATCATGAAATCCTGCTTTTACATCTGCATTTGCAGCCATATGAAAGACAAAATCAATACCTTTCATTGCCTTACTTAATTTCTTAGTATCTAAAATATCACCTCGAGTTAACTCAAAATTGGAATTTTTTATATGGTGTTTAACGAAAAACTCTTTTCCTGTTGAAAAATTGTCATATACATAAACTTTATGACTTTGACTGATTAAATAATCAACAATATGTGAGCCAATAAATCCTGCTCCTCCGGTTACTAAATATTTCATAATTTTTCTATGGTCTTTAACACATAGATTGCATCTTGAATAGATTTATCATTAAAGTCACTTCTTTTTATTCTATCCAAAAAAAACTCTATTTCGTTATTCCATGAGCTATCCTCATCAAAGGTAAACTGCTCCATGTCAGGTAGTCCCATCTCAGGTTTCATCTTATATAATGTCATCTTTTCTTTTCCATAACTTCCTCCCAATCCATCTATTTGAATTTTAGCCTTTTTTAATATTATCTCCAGAGAAAAAATATTCTTCCATTCAATGCAGGTTGCAGATAAATGAGCTATTTGTCCTTTCTTATTGCTAAGGGTAAAAAAAGCACTATCTTCAACCGAAGCTTTCCAAAATAGATTTCTTTTTAACCCAACAATCTGTTCCATTTGACCACAGAAAAAATTTACCAGATCAATTAAATGAGATCCCTGATCCAAAAGCTCTCCTCCACCGGAAATACTTTTATTAAATCTCCACTCCTTCTCGTATCCTAATCTTCCACCATGACCATATCTTGCTCTTAAAAATAAGATCTCCCCAAACTTTTTGCAGTCCACCAGCTCTTTTGCCTTAATTATGGCAGGATGAAAACGAAGATTATATCCATATTGCAAAACAACTTTGCTCTTTTTAAAAACTTTATAAACTTCCTCTAATTCTTTTGAATTTTTAGCTCCTGGTTTTTCTACTGATATATGCTTTCCCGCCTTAATTGCTTCAATACTTATCTTGGCAAAATAATTATTTGTTGTGCATATGAAAACAGCCTCAATTTCTTTATCATTTAAAACAACTTTCCAGTCTTTTTCAAAATTACATCCAAACTCGTCGGTCAATTCCTGACCTTTTTTTTCATTTATATCACAAAAGGTTTTTAGATTAACGTTTGCCGGCATGGCCAAAGCTCTTTTTTTACCAATTAGACCGGCTCCAATTATTGCTACATTCATTTTTCAATCCTTCTTAAAGTATAAATATCTTTTTTGGAAATATTTGGCCTAAAATTTGTCCAATCATCTTTATAATGAATAAATTTTCCTGAAATTCCATTTGATTTATAAGATAGAAGAAACTGCAAAAATGCGAGTAACGCATTTTTGTCAGCCCATTTTTTAGGTTTTTCTTCTACTACTTCATCCTCCCACATTTTTGTATTATGCACTCCCGGGGCAATTATATTTATATCGAGACTGCGATACTCTTTGGCAATAGTTTCACTAAAACGTACAACTGCTGCCTTGGAAGAGGCATATGCACTATGAAAGGGACGCGGAAAAGCACTTCCCCCGCCGGCAAAATTAATAATTTTACCTTTTTTGGACTTAAGTAAAAAAGGGATTGCATAATAGTTTATATAAACGGTTCCTAAAAGATTTACTTCAATATTTTTTTTCCATAAATTCAGATCGTTTTCTAAGAAATTTCCAACAGGTTTTAATATTGCAGCTGTATTTATCAGAGCATCTAATTTAGTAATTGAGAAAAAAAGTTTTTTTACCGCAGCTTGTTTTGATATATCAGCACTTATAATCTTAATATTTTTATTCTCTTTTTTTAACTCCTGAAGCTTATTTGTATCATTTGAAGTAGCAATAATTGAGTGCTTTTTTGAAAGTATCTTTGTAATCTCCCTGCCAATTCCACCGGTTGCACCAGTTATGAGAATAATCATGACTTTTTTTTTAATGCTTTCCAGTCGGAATCAAACTGTTCAATGGTTTCTTTAGTCCTTTGGCTAAAAAGCATGGATTGTAATATTTCCGGGGTTGTGGTGACAATATTTCCACCAGAGGCAAAAGCCTCTCCAACCATGGTTGCATTACGGATACTTCCTACTATTATTTTAACATTTTCATAACCCCCTTCTTTCAAGAAAAGGGCTGTTTCTTTTACTATATTTTTAGGCTCACCATTAATACTGGATGCCAACCCTACTCTTTTATGATCAGCCATAAAATCAAATCTGCCCCTATACTTTACCTGATCTTCCTCTGATCTGCCCCAAAAAAGTGATATAAAAGATATCTTTTTGCTATTTCTTACAGCAAGTGCGGCTACAACCATCTGCTCAAACGTCATCATTACAGTCACATTTATGGCAATATTAAGTTGTAAAAGAGCATGAATTACTTCCAGACTTTTGGTAGTATCAGGAATCATCGGTACTTTTACCACAATATTTTGAGCCATACTATTTAATCGTTTTGCTTCTTTGATCATTTCTTTAACAGATACCCTGCTGTCTGATAATTCAACAGAAACAGGTTTTTGCTTCATTTCTTTACAAATTCTCCTCACAACTTTTTCAATTTCGCCAAATCGCAGCCCATCCGCAAACATGATTGTTTGATTGGTAGTTACTCCATCAATAATGCAGGTATTATTCCATTTTTTTATTTCTTCGATGTTTGAGGAGTCTATAAAAAGAGAGCGGTTAAACGAGTGATTCCTTATCATAACTTCAGCCACAATATTAGATCATGAAATTATATTTATCAAGAAGCGGGATAATATTGTATAATATATACTATGACCCTAAATCCTGAAAATAGAACTTATCCTGTGCGTAGTGTTGCAAGAGTTGAAAGACTACAACAGGAATATACAGCAAAAATTGAAAGAAATAAACAAGCTGGCAGAAAATCTTTCTCAAATGGAGAATTTACTCCCTTTAAAGGGTATGAGCGAAGTCGTCAGCCAGATATATTTGGGATTATTCTAGAGCTTGACCCACAATCTTCGGCTACACTTACAAAGCGCGTAGTTGAACCTTTGCAAGAAATTGCCCAAACTCATCAAATTCCTTTAATTTTCACCGGGGAAAAAGATCTTCCTCCTCATATAACTCTTGAGGCTGGAACATTTAAAAATATGCTACCTGATGATAGAAAAAAAATTGAGGATGCATTATTTTCTGAAAGACATTTTTTACCTGTTACCTCTATTTTAGAAGGAATGCAATTTGATTTAGATACCTTAGTGATTGCTCCAAATAGTTACACTTGTGCCTCTAGATTTGATGCATTACAACAAACAGCTTACAAAATAAGAAGGATTTTAATTAAAGAAATGGCAAAAGCCAGAAGAATAGCCTTAGGGTTACCTAGTGTAGATGATCCTAGAACCTTTGCAGAACCTTTTCCTTATCAAGATATTTTTCATTCCTCGCTAGCAAGAGTTGTTGGAACTGCTGATCCTAAAAACTTAACAAAATTTTTAGAAGAAGCGTACGAAACTGTTGGAAAGCCCTTAGAGGAAGATCCCATACATGCAAGCATTGGCAGGGTTTTCAGGGGAACAGCATTACTATTTATGGAAACCCACCGTCCCCAGCTTTTATATGATTGATAAATATATTCATTTTGCTATAAAAAATTGACTTTAGTCCTATAACTAGATATAATCCTGAAATATGTTAGAAGCAAACGAATTAATGCCCATTTTAGAAAGAGGAGCCATTTTAGCAGATGCAAGACCATTTGATCCGCTTACCCGCTTAGCAGGATTTGAAACAAGATATCCTAATTCGTTTAAAATATTGCTCGTAGGAGGAGTGCACCCTACTAATAATGTGACTGTAATGGAAAATCCATATACTCACAGACTTCATGATGAATCATTCGCAAATGTAGGCGAGCATTGTCTGGCGGTTGCATCTTTAGCCCAAACCTTAAGCTTAAAACTCTTGGAAAGCGGAGCTTTAAGCCCAGAAGAAGCAGATTCAGCAACAAGTCGTGCTCTAGTACACGATGCTAATAAAAGACTGGAGGTTATGCGAAGAAATGCAGTAAAAGAAGGTGTCGAAAATGAAGCTTATACACCACGCGCTTATGAAACTATCAGACCAATATTAATCTCTCAAGGAGTTGACCCGGAGTTAGTTGAATATATGGTAAAAGCTGGTGAAGAAACAGGTCATCTAAGTATAGGGGGATTTTTAAGATTAGAGGATGGGATACCATCTTTAAAACCTGGAAGATTGGTAGATAAAATTGTACATCTGGCCGATGATATGACATCAACAAGTATCCCCGAAAAGGGAGAAAGACCATTAACAGTTTATTTAACTCCCTGGGAGAGGATGGTAGCTTCAGAATTTCCTAGGAGATATCCTATGCTTTGGGAAGAAGGACTTGCTTTTGGTTCACAAGATGAGATAGTTACATTAGAAGATGTTAGTAAAGCTTCACGCAATCTTCGCTGGATTAGAAATTTTGCCTTCTGGCAACCATTTACATCAAATGCAATTTGTAGAGAGATACTAGCGATAGTTGATCCTGAAAGTAAACAAAGACCTGAGTATTTTGTGAAGGATTTAGTAAATAAAGCGCTTATCCCTGCAGCTTAAACATTATTTCAACTGGATATTCGAAACCTTAAGCATTAATTTTTGATATACTCTACCAATGACAAAAGCAGTTTTTTTGGATAGAGACGGGATTATTAATGAGTTGGTTTATGATAGTGTTCATGGAACTGTTGATAGCCCGATTATAGCTTCCCAGGTTAGTTTAATGTATGGAATCTCAGAGCTTATCAAAGAAGTTAGTAAAATGGGTTTTTTAACAATTGTTTGTTCAAATCAACCATCTGTGGGCTTAGGGAAAACTACTTTGGCAAATTTTAAAGCAGTAAGTAGTAAGATCCAATCTTTACTAAAAAAAGATGGGGCAAAATTAGATTATGAGTATTATTGTATGCATCATCCTTTTACCAAAATCAGAAAATATCAGCTAGATTGTGATTGTAAAAAACCAAGCCTCGGACTTTTACTAAAAGCTACAAAAGATCATGATATTGATCTTTCAAAATCCTGGATGATTGGTGATGGTGTAGATGATATAAAGGCAGGGAAAACAGCTGGATGCAGCACTATACTTTTGGCCAATCTAAAGTCTAGCGAAAATCTTAGGATAATAGAAGAACAATTAGGTGATATAAAACCGGATTTCATTATTAAAAAATTACCGGAAGCTTTAAAAATTATCACAAAATGAAAGCAATTATCTTAGCCGGAGGTAAAGGAGAAAGACTACGTCCTCTTACAAATAATATTCCAAAACCTATGATTAAGGTAAATGGTAAACCTATACTTTTACATATTATTAATCTTTTGAAAAAATATCAAATTTATGATCTAACAATTGCTTTGTGTTTCCTGCCGGATGTAATTACCAATTACTTTGGTAATGGAGAAAAGTTTGGAGTTAAAATAACATATACTTTTGAAGATTCATCCTCCCCACTCGGAACTGCCGGAGCAATTTCTCTTTCCAGAAACTTTACTAATGAAACTTTTACTGCGAAGCAGCAAAGTTCCTTTATAGTCACTTACGCAGATATTTTAAGAGATCTGGATATTAAAAAAATGATAGATTTTCATAAAAGTTCCAAAAGCTTTGCAACACTTAATGTATACAGAAGAGTTGCTAAAAATGCCAAAAGCATGGTTGTCATGGATAAAAATAGCAGAATAATTAAATTTATAGAAAGACCGATGCCAGATGATTCAACCTCAAAAAGCATCTGGGCAAATGGATCATTCTATATCTTTGAACCTCATATTTTCAATTTTATACCGGATGATAAAAAAACTGATTTTGGTAAAGATATATTTCCTAAACTTATATCATCAAAGAAAGTTCTTTATGGTTACCCCACAACAAGTTATTTTGTAGATATAGCTGACCTGAACAAATTAGAGAGCGCAAGAAACCATTTTAGTAAGGTTTAATTTTCCTGAGCTTAGGTGAGAAAACAAGTAAATGCCATATTATTGCCTGTAGCGATTCTGCGTAAGCTGTAATCAACTCATCATTCATAACAGGCACAAGTATGCATGCATCAGCCACTTTTTTAGTATAGCCTCCGTCTCTTGAAACAATTCCCAAAATTGTAGCTCCTTTTTCTTTAGCATATTCAAGTGCTCTTACTATATTTACGCTAATTCCTTTTTCTATATCTCCTCCACCCACAGACAAAACCATTACAGCGTCTTTTTTGGACAATTTACTTAGCTTTAACCAGCTGTTAAATACACTTTCCCAACCATCATCATTAATTCTGGCTAAAAGTTCCGAAACATTATCAACAGGTGTATATGTTTCAATATGAGCAATTTTTCTAAAATCATTTACAGCATGTGAACAATTAGCAGCAGCACCGCCTACTCCCAATAAAAATAGCCTGCCATTTCTCTCCCTAAGTTCAGATAATAATTTAATTGTTTTCTTAATATCCTTTAGGTTTAACTTATTTATGACCTGTCCTAAACCATCTAAATATTCATTAATATATCTATCCATATCAATTTAAGACTACTCTTGTTCCCTGCCAATCAAAATTTACATTTTGAAAAATTAATCCCAACTTTTGCATTTTTACTTTGAACTTATCATGATTTTTATTTACATAAAAAACAAACCATCCTCCACCTCCGGCACCCATAATTTTACCACCCAAGGCTCCGTTTTTAATTCCTGATTTATACCAATTATCAATTTGGCTATTTGATACTTTACTGGATAGAGACTTTTTAATTAGCCAGTGTGAATGCAAACTTTTGCCAAAATCATCAATTTTATCTGTTAAAAGATAGTTTTTAATTAATTGTCCAAGCTCTTTTATCTGATCAAGAGATTTGATTATCTGATCATTATCTACTTTAGCTTTTAACTTTTGCTCATCCAAAATTTCTGCTGTGTCATGATAAATGCCGGTTTGGAAAAAAAGTAAGTTTTCCTGCAGCTTATTTATTGCTATATGTGATAAATTCAGAGGTTCTACAGTAATCTTACCATTTGTATCAATTTCAAAATAATTAATTCCGCCTATCGCCGCGATATATTGATCTTGTGGCCCTGCCGGCATTTTAAGCTTTTCTACCTCGATTATTGTAGCTTCGTTTGCCAACTTTAACTTGCTGACTTTTTTACCCTTAAAATTATAAAGGGCATTGAGCAACCCCACTTCAAAAGCTCCTGAGCCTCCCAAACCGGATTTGGCAGGAACATCAGATTTTGTGCTAATTTCTAATCCTTTATCTATCTGAGTCATTTTTAAACACTCTCTAATTATAGGATTATCTATATTCAAAGAATGCATCTGTTGGGAATTTGCGACTGTAACGTAAACATACTTATCAATTGCGGCAGCAATCCAAGCTCCTCCTTTTAATTTGCTATACCAATATATATCTGTTCCCCCACCTCCAAGAGTAATACGCATAGGAGTTTTAGTCACAACTGATCTTGCTTTCATTAATGGTATTATAATCAAAATATTCTAGTTTGCAATTTATGAAAAAATATTATCTATCTTTAATTATCCCGGTTTACAATGAAGAGAAAAAAATTGAAAAAGATATACGATACGCTTTTGCTTTTTTCAAAAAGCAAAAAATTATTGGGGAAGTAATAGTTTCAACAGATGGAGTGACTGATAATACAAATAATATTGTTTTAAAACTTAAAAATGAATATCCGGATTTAATGCTACTTGCCAAAAAAGAAAAGATTGGCAAAGGTGCAGCAATAAAATCAGGTATTTTCAAAGCCCGGGGAAAATATATTATGTTTGCTGATGCAGGATATTGTATTCCTTTTAAATTTGCGCTTCTAGGAATTAAAAAATTAGAACAGGGATTTGATATGGCTTTTGGAAACAGAACAGATAAATCTACGATTATTAAACAAAAACAACCACTCTATAGAAAAGTTGGTTCAGCCATATTTTATTTATTAACTAGATACATTCTGGGAGTACCTAACCATATCAAAGATACTCAGTGTGGATTTAAAATCTATAAAAGCGGCGTTGCTAAGAAATTGTTTAAAAATCTTGTTTCAAAAACCATGATGTTTGATTTAGAACATATTTTACAAGCTAAAAAATATAGGTTTAAGATAGCAACTTTCCCAATAGAATGGACCAGTGACCCGCAGACTAAATTTAATCCAATCATCGGATCTATAAAAAATTTTAAAGAGATTTATAATATTAAATTTAAGCTAAAACTTTAAATGCCTACTCAATTACCAGTTTAAAACCTAACTTAGGATACCATTTATCAAAAGAAAATATTGAATCTGCTTCAAGCTTTTCTGCCGTAGCTGCCACAATTGCATCAAAAAAAGTATTTTGTTTAGAGATAGCTTTCTCAAAAATTTGGCTAGCCCTATGTGTAATCTCTGCGGTTATATACTCAATATGAAACGATCCTTGCTGCAACTGTCTGTTAATAAGATGTGCTTTTTCTTTCTGGTTAAACGCTCGTTTTAATGTAGTAATTACTTCTGGAAAAACAGTTACCGGGAATATTACTGTTGATTTTTGCTGCATGAGCATACCAGCAGTTGTAACAGCTTTTTTATGATGAGGGTCATTCTCCAGGAATAATGCGATTAGAGCATCTGCATCGGCGACCACAATTTTGCTCATTTACGCTTACTCCCTCCCCACATATAGTAATCCATATTCTCTACTGCATCATTAGGAACCTTACCACGGGTAGGAATTTTTTCAACCATCTTAGCTAAATTAAATAATGCTTGAGCAGAAGTAGATTTAGGATAAATTATCTCTAAACCCTGCTCTAATGCATCTCTGATAATTTCAGATTCAATCTTATTTTTTGCCTTAGCTACTATATTGATTGTTTTCCTGATATCTTCTGGAATATATACACTTATTCTTTGCATAACTACATTATATCATACGTATTACGTATGTCAAATAGTTATTAGTGCTCGAAGTAATAGCTATCCCAAAGACCAACGTTTAATGGAATTAACTGATTACTCTTAAAATCATAGCCTAAAATTTGATGACAATCTAAATGATTCCACTGACAAGATCCGGCAACAGCCGCATAAACTTCACTTAAGCGACAATATACTGGATTTTTCTTCTCATCCATACAAACCAGCTTTAAATCTTCTTTTTGGACTGTTTCAACTAAACTATCAAGTGATTTTTGAGGAGTCTCAAGTCTGGAAAACCACAAAGGTTCTTTACTTGGGCTAGGATCTTTTAGATGGATCAAATTTACTGGGTAAACTATTAAATGATGGATTAACAATAGACCTAACACCACCATCCCCCATTTCTTTAAAACTCCTGACTGCCAAACAATTATTAGCAAAGCATAAAAGCCAACCAAAACAGGAGTATATCTTCTAATCCCAGGAAAGCCACTAGGATCTAAGGTCAGACTCGACAAGACTACTACAGCTACTGCTGAAACCAAACTTAAAATAATCAGCATTCTCCACTTTTTTAACTTGATAACCTCCCATAAACCATATACTAAAAAGGCTAAACTAATAATGGGAAAAATTAAAGAAAACTCAGCCAAGTAAACCTCAAAATGATAAGACTTGCCTTTGATAAAAAGATCGCTAAATAATCCTACTAGATTAGAAGAAAATGAATCTAATGAAAAATTACCTGCTCCTCTAAACACCCCGCCCCCTGTATTGGTATCGTTTAAGAAGATCTCTTTGTTACTGATATAGAGATAGGGGATGATAAAAGGAAAGATGAAGGCTACTAGTGCTGATGAAATCTTTTTAACACCTTGATTGTTTTTAATATATAACCATACTAATAGCGGTAAGTAAAACATAAAGGGTGGGTAAGATAACCAAGCTATCATAGAAATAAAGACACCAATTAAGTTAATCCACCACCTGGAGTTAATCAGAAGATAAATAACGATTGGTAAATATTGTAAGTCAATGGCATACTGAGCCTGTAAAGTGGTGTAAAAAAGTAAGGTAGGAGAAAGGCCTATCAGAAGAAGTGGCAGCCAAGCCCACTTTTCCCCTAAATACTTTTTTAATATTAAAGATAAACAAAAAAATGAAATAAGAGAAAGAAATAATCTAAAAAATTTACCAGTGAAGAGATTAAAACCAAATAAGTTATAAATAATAAGTATTGTTCCATCCCAACCAACAGAAGTGGATACCCCATCATAAACTAGCCCTTGAGATAGCCAAAATGGATTTCTGATAGCATTAGCCAGCTCCTCATACCTGATTTGATTAAATGAGTTAAAGGTATAAATAGCTTGGAGAATAAAAAGTAATAAAGGTAAAAGGAAATAAAGGGCAGTATATTTTTTTATCATATTATGTAATACTACCAAACAAGGATTTTTTTATGAAGAGGGGTTACATCTTTCAGATCTTGGAAAATATAGATGCTATTGGTTGGTACAATTACTGGATCGTCTCCAGATTTGCTCAATATCTTAAAGGTGATATTTTAGAGATAGGCTGTGGTGTAGGCTCCTTTACCAAACTTTTATCTGGCTTTGGCTCTCTTTGGGCTATTGATATTGAAGATGAGTACTTAAAAAAAACTAAAAAAGAAGCTTCTAAAAAAGTTAAGGTGGGTTTTGGGGATATAGAAAAGAGTAAATTTTTCTTTAAAGATAAGCAATTTGATGCCATTGTTTGTCTTAATGTTTTAGAACACATTCAAGATGATGATAAGGCTTTAAAGATTTTAAATCAGCTATTAAAACCTGGGGGGATATTGATTTTATTGGTGCCCACTCATCAGTTTTTATACAATGAAATTGACAAGCTTTCCGGACATTTCAGAAGATATGAAAAGAATGTGTTGAGGAAGAAATTACATCAGGCTCATTTTGAGATAACATCGTTAAAAAGACTAAATTTTATTGGAGGCTTAGGATGGCTCCTGTCAGGAAAGATCTTTAAAAGCACCAACATTGATAGATCAAAGGTGAAGATCTTTCAATACCTGGCTCCCCCATTTATCTTTTTAGAAAACCTTCTTGAACCCCCTTTGGGCACTTCACTTCTAGTAATAACTAAAAGAGTGTATTAATGCTTTGTAAAATCTGATTAAACTGATCTGTTTTATTGGAATCTCCCGGATAAATTTTTATTACAAATCCCTGATTATTCTTACGCATTAAAAGCAAAAAGGTTAAATGCTCACCTGATCCATAAGTCTTACCAACAGCACTAAATCCGGGTATGGTAACAGGTTGTGTCAGAAGCATTGCTCCATCTAATTTAAACGGCAAATTTTGCGTTAAAGATTCCAGATCTTCCTTATCTGTCATTTTCCTACCGTAAATATTAAATGTCAACTCATCTTTGCCGGTTAAACCATTGCTTAGTTTTACTTCCCCTGTTGACTCAGCCGAAACAGTAAACCCATCGGGATAAATAAATTGCAAGTTAAGTGATTTATTTTGATATAGTTGTAATCTATTAGGTAATTGCTGGGGAATCATTTGAGCTTGCAAATTATCTGGGGTTTGTTTTAAATTTGCTGAGCCGCTAGCCAACCCAACCAGTCTTTGCTTTGCCAAAATACCAATTTGAGAACCTGGTTTTGATAATTGTAAAACCTTATTTAAATTAGCAATAGCCTTATCTAACTTACCGGTATTTTCATAAGCTATAGCAAGATTAAACAACAGTCCGATATTTCTTGGCTCAATTTTTAAAGCTTTCTCAAAATACTCGGTAGCCTTTACATGGTTACTTGTATTCCCGTAATAATTTCCCAGTCGGGATATTATTTCAGCATTATTCGGATTAAAGTTAAAAGCCTGCTGATAAAACTTAAACGCATCATCTGCTTTTGAAGCCTGCAAAGATGCATCCCCCATACTCTCAAATGAATATGCATATTCATTTATAAGACCTGTCAGTTCTGTATTATATGTTTGCTCAAGCATCCATGGCTTATTTTTGGGAAATCCTTTATTTCTAAATTGGTAATCAAAATTTTTAAGATCGGTTTCTATTTTATCATCTTTTTTAACAACCTGATACAGCATCCCCTGAGAAACCAACTTAAACCTGCCATCCACTTTTAAGCTTCCTCCCAATCCCTGATCCTGTGGCTGATAAACCTGTAAAAAGTTGTTCCTGGCAGCAGGAATAGTTAAATAAATTTTATATTTATCAATATTCTGGGCAAAAAAATCATTAACAAACTTACTATACTCATCAGGTGAGTCATATTTTAAGCCGGCATCATCCGGTATTTTTAAATCTGTGGTGGATTTTAAGTTATCCCTGTACCATTTCAAAATATATAAAAGATTATCAGTTATAGGAATAACATTTGGTTTGTATACGCTACCTTTAATATCATGTGCATAAAAAGAAACTGAATCAAAAAGATCAGAAGAACCAAAAAGAATTGCTTTTTGGTTCCCTATTGGCCTGTACAAATTATTAATATAATCTTCTGTTATCACCCAATTTCTTCTATAAAGAGCAGGAAACCAAATGATCAGAGGAATCAAGACAGCTAAAATCAGGTACTTTCTAATTTTCAGTAACTTAGGCTGATTAGGTAATTTAAGTAACTTGAAGAAATAATCCCAATCGCTGGTTACTCCCCAGTAAAAACCCAAAGCTGCCATAACCACCCAGGCTATATCTGATACCAAAAACCAGGATTCCTGATTACCGGAAAAATAAAGACCGGCAAAAAACCAGTTAGTAACAATGATCAAAAACCAAAAAATAAAATAATACTTACTTTTCTTCCAGAGAAATATAGATCCTGCCACAATAAATGGTAATAAAAATGGGGTAAATTTAATAAGCCACACAGTAATAAAATGCCATGTGCTTTTGAAAAATATCTCCGGTGAACCGGTAAAACCATTAATACGCCCAAGTTCCGGAACAAAAACATTAAGACCTGATCCGGTGGAAACACTTATCACATTTTCTAAAGTCGTAGCCCTCCAATAATTTAAGAAAGGATCAGCTGCTGCTCTGATGGGTATATATAAGTGTATTAGAATAATCGCTACTATACCAATCAATGGTAAAACTAAGAGCGAGGAAACGGTCCATAATTTACGTTTACTCCACATTACCCATAATATAGTTGGAATTATTGAAGCAATAACTGGATTTGTACCTGTTGATAAACCCATAATCAAAGAAATCAAACTTAAGTTAATAAAGAGTTGCTTCTTAGTCTTTATTTTCATAAGAAGGAGCAGAACCACTACCTCAATTAAGGTCACCAGTATAAAAGTTTCTATGTTTTGTGCTTGAGACCAAAATTGATAGGAAAAAGCCAAAGTTGCTGTTCCAAAAAGAGCTGACAACGAGTTGATTGTCTTAACCCCCTTTTCTACCTTATCTGCCAAACTTTGAACTATTATTAATATTATTTTATAAAGCACCAGCAAAGTTAAAACCGACAATAAAGCAGAGAAAAATTGTAAACGAAAAATTATTGAGCCAAAGGGTAAGTATGTAAACGGTTTTGCCAAAAGTATATATAAAGGCTCCGGAGGGTTAGCAACCCCCAGAGTTGCAATAGCCGAAACAAACCTGGGAGCATCCAACCAAAGCATAAAAGGGGCTGCTGTAAATAAATAAAGTAATCCGGCAACCGGAGCTAGTATATAGGGAAGAAATCCGAGTGAAAACTTCATAATAGTTATACTATGTAACTTCATAAAATTATTCAATATATCATCTCTGGATCAGCAATACACAAATTAATTTATGATATATTTAATACCAGTTGCAATTAATAGAAAGAATCAGCTATTGTATTAATACGAAAATTTATGAAACAAATAGTAAATGCTTATCTAAATTTAGTATTCAAAACAGGTATTGCAATAGTTATTCTTGCCACTTTATTCTTATTTACAAACACAACCACTGAATTTTACGAAACCCCTAAATTTTTGGTTCTTCTGTCTTTCACCGGAATATTTTTGTTCTTGTTAACTATCAAGTTTACTACTTATAATAGGGTGTCTCTGGTTAGAACTCCTTTGGACATACCTTTACTATTGCTTTTGGTTGTAGCAATTGTATCAACCGTTCTTTCTTCCTCCCCTTATATTTCAATACTGGGAAATCAGACCAAAATACACGGCAGTTTGGTTTCTATAATAGTCTACGTTCTTTTCTATTTCCTGCTGGTAAATTTTATAAGGAACTTAAAAGATATAAAACAGATAACATCCTTCATTGTTATATCCGGGGCTATTTTATCAGTAATTACTCTTCTTTCTTATGCAGGAATCAAATTTTTACCCACTCCGTGGGTAACAGGAGCCAACTTTACTCCAGGTGGCTCATCTTTTACAACAACAGCTATTCTAGCTATTCTTTTACCTATTGTTGTAATGCGCATTTTTTCAGGTCGCAATATTTTACATAAAGTTCTTAACTCATTATTCTTAGCACTTTTTGCAATAACAATAATTTTAACAGGTGTGTTATCAACATATGCTGCAGCTCTTGTCGGCTTAGGATTAACCCTGCTGGTTAACAAACAACATTTAGATATTAAAAAACTAAAGCCTGTTGAATATGCCTGTTTAATAATCCCATTTGTCGCGTCTGTTATGATTATTTTCTTATCTTTCATGCCTCCAGTTGGTAAGTATTCAACTCCTCTTTATAATTTAGCAAAAAACTTCCCAAGGGAAGTACAATTGGATTTTGAGAATTCATGGAAAATATCTGTTTCAGCCTTCAGGGATTCTCCTTTCTGGGGCACTGGTCCTTCCACTTACCTTTTTGACTTTACAATATATAAACCTATTGCATTTAACGCGACCAAGCTTTGGAATGTACGTTTGGATCAACCTTTTAATGAGTACCTGACAACTTTGGCAACCCTTGGTGGAGTAGGTTTAATTGCCATACTTGTATTTACAACTATATTTATCAGTTTGGTATACCGGATGATAATGGCGAAAAATGTTGAGTCTCAATCTACTCATGAATTGGCAATGGCACTTGGTATATCCGGAATAGCTTTTTTTGTAATTTTAGCTTTGCATGTTTCTTCCTTACCTCTTTTGGTTATAGGTTTCATAGTTATTTCTTTATTTATGGCAATTACCTATTTAACAATAAATGCACAATCCTCTATATCCGGCAGCTGGAATGGTGGGTTTAAAGATGTTTTGACAAGAGTTACCAGCAATATATATTCAAATCAAATTACCGAGGAAACTTTTAAAATAGATGTCCTGCCTCCAATTCTAATTATTGTTACTTTAGCCCTAACCCTATTTACCTTTTTTATGGCGGGCAAACTTGCTCTGGCAGATTACCATCACCGTTTGGCTTTAAATGCTGTTTCTGCAAATCAGGGAGTACTGGCATACAATGAATTAATTCTGGCTGAAAAATTTAACCCGTACAGTGATTTATACCATGCAGATTTGGCCCAGACTAATTTTGCCCTGGCTAATGCTTTAGCACAAGCTAAGGCTCCAACCGATTCTTCGCCAAACGGCAATTTTTCCGATCAGGATAAACAAAATATTCAAATTCTTTTACAACAATCAATTAATGAGGGAAGAACAGCTACTACATTAAGTCCTAAATCAGCTATAAACTGGGAAATTTTAGGAGCACTTTATAGACAAATATCCGGAGTTGCACAAAATGCGCTCATCTTTTCTCTTGATTCTTACGGCAGAGCCATATTTTTGGATCCTTTAAATCCACAACTAAGACTTTCCGTAGGTGGCACATATTATGCAATTAAAAATTATGATTTGGCCATTAGATTTTTTACAGACTCTATTAATTTAAAGCCAGATTATGCCAATGGTTATTACAATTTGTCTGTGGCCCTAAAAGATAAAGGAGATTTACAATCCGCCATAGTTGCTGGCGAAAAAGTAGTGCAACTGGTTGATAAAAATAGCGCAGATTATAAAACTGCCAAAGATTACTTAAATGATCTTAAGTCTAAAACTGCCAAGACTACTGAACAAAACTCCGACCTGGGTGCTCCTACATCTACGGACAAAGGACCATTACAACAAAAAGAATTACCTAAGGTGCTAAATCTACCACAACCTGAGAAAATAGCTACTCCTCCGGCAATTAAAAAACCTGCAGCTACCCCTACTCCAACCCCATAATCCCTGTGGACCCAAGGGGGCTCGAACCCCTCACCTTTCGGATGCCATCCGAACGCTCTACCAAATGAGCTATGGGCCCTATTTAAGAATCCCCAACGGATTTAGTGCTACTCCCTTGTAATGAATCTCAAAATGCAAATGTGTACCAGTTGATCTGCCTGTTGATCCCATTTGACCTATTAATTGCCCTCTTGAAACAGTATCTCCAACAGAAACATAGATATTAGATAAATGCGCATACAAAGAAGTGTAACCATTTCCATGGTCTAAAACTACCCTGTTGCCATAGCCGTAACTATCCGGCCAACCAGCTACAATTACTCGTCCGGCATCTGATGCTGAAATAGCCGGAGCAGAGGAGTTTGCAATATCATCACCCGGATGATACCAGGCAAAGTACTGGGTAAGAATACCATTAGTCGGCCAGATAAACTGCGCACCACCAGGAGCACTAAATGCCGGCGAGGCAGGACCCTGGGCCAAAAATGTTGGTTGGAGTTTTGCTTTGGGAGGAGCTTGCGGAGGACTACCATCCGGAATAATTAAAAGTTGACCTACTCTTAATTTAAAATCATCAGGTACGTCATTAAACGGAAAATCCAAAATTGCCTGTTGTTCGCCGGAGTATTGTTTGGCAACAGATTCCAGCGTATCACCATCTTTAACAGTATAGGAAACACCAGAAACAGGCAATATCTTTAAAACTTGCCCGGGTTTAATATAGTCACCTGTCAAATCATTCGACCATCTGATCGTATCTGTTGATATTCCTTGTTTCTGAGCAATAGATGAAATAGTATCTCCGCTTTCTACCTTTATATCAATAACTTCCGAACGGGGTTTTTCGGAAACTTTTGTAAGAGGATCCTGAAAGGTTGCAATTAAGGGCCCGTTTGGGAATGGCTCAAAGGCTGAAGCAAATCTGGGGTCTGGACCACCAATCCCCGGGAATGTTGAGGAAATCAAACTTTGGCCTCCCATTACTCCGGATGTTAAAATCCCAATAAGGGCAAGCACAATCATAGAACCGTGCCAAAACCTTTTTTGGTGAACCCCCCGCCCTTGCATTAGAATATAAACCACCAAATTTTTTAGGCGTTCAAATTCATAGGCAAAATATTTTATTTTACGCCTGGAGTACCAAATTAAGGCATGGGATAGTGAACGGATATCATCTATTAGGGAATTCACTGTGATATTTTAACAGATGGAAGCAATAGAAGTTTATTGATAATTTTATTTAACGTCTTTCAATGTTTTCAAAAACTCTTCATTTGAATCTACTCTGGCCAGTCTTTCCAGGAAAATCTCAGTCCGCTCATTTTCTCCCAAGATTCCAATCATCCTTCTCATAATAATCATTAATTTGTAAATTTCCTCTGAAAATAAAAGTTGCTCTTGTCTGGTACCAGACCCTTCAATATCAATTGCCGGAAAGATTCTTCTTTCAGCCAGTCTTCTATCCAAATGAAGCTCCATATTACCCGTACCTTTAAATTCCTCATAGATCAAATCATCCATCCTGGAACCTGTATCAACCAGGGCTGTACCAATTATCGTAAGTGAACCACCTTCTTCACAATTTCTTGCAGCTCCAAAAAAGTGCTTTGGAGGGTATAAAGCAATCGGGTCAAATCCACCGCTTAATGTTCTGCCCGAAGGCGGAACAGATAAGTTGTAAGCCCTGCCAAGACGTGTTATTGAGTCAAGTAAAATAACAACATCTTTTCCTGTTTCAACCAGTCTTTTAGCCCGCTCAAGGGCAATCTCTGCAGCAGTTGTCTGATTTTCTGCCGGCTCATCAAAATTTGAAGCAATTACATCTCCTTTTATAGATCTGGAAAGGTCTGTAACTTCCTCCGGCCTCTCACCTACCAAAACTGCCATCAGTATTACATCAGGATGATTTTTAGCAATTCCTGAGGCAATATCTTTTAATATGGAAGTTTTACCGGCTTTAGGGGGAGAAACGATTAAACCTCTTTGACCAAATCCTATCGGCGCTGTTAGATCTATCACCCTTTGGGAGAAAGGTATTTTGCCTGTTTCAAGTTTTATGTGTCTGTTTGGATAAATTGCTGTCAGATCTTCAAATTTAACCCTTTTGACTACTTTACCATCGGAAGAAATTAATTTATCAGCCTCTATGCCGTTTACTTTATTTACCTGCAGCAAACCAAAATATCTTTCTGTCTCTTTAGGAGGGCGGGCTGCTCCTTCAATAAAATCTCCTGGTCTAAGCCAAAAACGCCTGATTTGGCTGGCGGAAATATATACATCAGAATCAGATGGTATATATTTAGGCCGCAAAAACCCATGTCCTTCGGGCATAATATCCAGTATTCCGGAAACTTCCTCTGTTGGAACATCACGGTCACGATCAGAATAATCCCGTCCTCCATTTTGATATCCATTGCCATATCGGGGACGATAACCACCCTTCCCCGAAGATGAAGAATCTCCCGCGTATGCTGGTCTGGCATTTAAATCAACCTCGTCTGATGACTCGCCTCGCGGCGAAGCGGGCTGACGACTGATGACTGAAGACTCTTCTTTAGGTTTAAATGATTTTGTTAGACGAGGCATAATTTTTAGATTAAATACGAAATTCGAAAAAAGGTTTTAGTCATTTTAAATTTTTATCATTTGTTCTGCCGAAGGCAGGTTATTCATTTGTTTCGGATTTCTTATTTCGTGCTTCGAATTTTACAAAGGGAATCTGTAAGTTAGAGGCTTACACTCATAGTAAACCATATTCTATTTATATTGTCAAGTGATATTCTCTATTGGAGACTAATCCCTGCCCAAGATTAGCCCCCAATAGAAAATACCAAAAACTACCTTTGGGGTATTGACAACCCCCTGATTTTTGCTCTATTGTTAATTTAGAAAATAATTTCTATCTGCTCTTGAAATTGTTTTCGAAATTAATAAAAGGGCATTGCTATTCGAGATCCGTCTGCGGTAGTAATGCTCTTTTTTATGGAAAAAAGAAGACTCCTTGGTCCGTCTGCTCCCAAGGAATCCTCTTTTTTAACTGCGAACCATAAGAATTAACTTCTGATCCGTGCTTTCTAAAACCTTTCTTACTTGTTCTGCTATCACGTCTCTCCTTGCAACTCTGACCTTTCTCTCTTTCCTGACAGCAGAAACAAACCTATCCATAAATAACATGATATAAATCTAACATCTTAAAAACTATTTGTCAAGTTTTAATAATCCCATAGGATTATCTACTGTTTATTTGTGTAGGCCGGTAGTTATTTTAAGGGGATACGCTTAATAGTTTAGACTGCTATATAAGGATAATATTAGGGTATACTTTTACATATTAACATTTAAAGGGGTTTGTGGATAAATGAATTTTCAAGTACCAATTTACAATTTTCAATCAAATATCAATGTCTCAATTTTCAAATATTTAAACATTGATCATTGGAAATTGATTGTAAATTGAGAATTAAAAATTGAAAATTATTGAAGCTTTCCAAATATCATTCTTCCAGCGGGTGTTTGGATGTTTTTGGTTACTTGAGCTTTAATTGTCTGACCAATCTTTTCAGCGCAGTCCGCCACTACCACCATGGTCCCATCTGGCAAATAACCTACTCCCTGAGTTTTATCTTTACCCAAGTGTACTATCTTTATTTCCAAATCCTCTCCCGGAATACTGTTTGTCTTAACAGCATTTGCCAAATCATTAACATTCAAGACATAAATGTTGGAAACTGATGCTAATTTATTAAGGTTAAAATCTGTTGTCACAATTCTGCCATTTAAGCTTTTAGTTAGATTAAGCAGTTTCTCGTCAACAGCCTTACCGGATTGATCTTTATCCCAAATTTCCACTCTGATTTGTTTGATTTTCTTTAACTCCTCAACTACTTCAAACCCTCTTCTGCCTCTGGCTCTTTTTAAATCATCAGCTGAATCCGCAACTTGTTGCAACTCTGTTAAAACAAATTTTGGGATCAAAACTAATCCTGATATAAAACCTGTTTTGGCAATATCCAAAATCCTGCCGTCGATTATGGCTGAAGTGTCCAAAATCAGAGGTCTTGTTATAGCAACAGATCCCACTTGCGGGGTAGGATTTGAAAAAGGCAAATTTGGCCGGGGGAAACGGAAAATCTGACTTGATACTTCAGATGATACTCTGTGTACTATAAAATTTACGGTGCTCATGGTAACAATCTTGATAGAGGAAGCAATTGAAGGAAAAACAACATAGCCTATTCCCCCGGAAGCAAGAGTTAGCAAAAATCTGATTGCAAAAGGATTTGCCCTCTCAATTGGAGGAATAAGCTGTGAATATACTGCTGCCAGTGTAGCAAAAATAAACGCCCAAATAAGGCGTAAAACAAGTTTTGTACGCACGAAAAATTCCTTTGCCAGGGAAGAAATATCTTCAAATAATCCCTAGCATGTTAATTTTGCCATGAATTGAACTCAAAAGTCAATCTGTAACCTCTTCTCTTCTCCCAACCATTTCCAAAGTGGAATATAAGAAATAGTTATGCCATCTATTATTTTTGTTTCTTCCACTTCCCATGTTACAATTATGCCAGCTGAAAGGTTTAGAGCCTTCGCGGCTTTAATCAGTGCTTTTGCTTCCCGCTGCGGTATATCAACAGGAGTGTCTGCATATGTTACCTGAATAAGTTCACTCACTGATTTATTGTGAAGCACTACAAAATCTACCTCATTGCCGGAATAATCTTTCCAATATGCTAGCTCGTATCTTGGATCCCAGACAGAACGGATATGGAGTTTATGGAATACTGTTTGTTCCATTAAATGACCAATGTTTTCCGATAACCTGCTGGAAAACTGTGAGGTAAAATAATTGTCTATTAAGTAGGATTTTTTCACTGTCTGTATCCTCGTCTTCACATTTGCAGAAAGGACTTCTACGCTAGACTGAAAATATGACTGCTCAAGCCAGTGCATATACCTGATAACTGTACCTTTCCCTACACTATGACCCATACCTTTTAATGAGTTGGCAAGTTTCGAATAGGTGTAGCTTTGGGTGTTAGGAAGAAGTCGTAATAGGTCAGTAAGTATCTCCTTTTTCCGCAATTTATACCGCTCGACAATATCCCTCTCCACAAAAGTAGAAAAGTATCCGGTGAGAATTAAACTGCGGAGTCCTTCCTCAACCAGTACAATCTCTGGCAACCCGCCGAATGTAAGATGCTCCCTTAAGTAGTTAAGTAACTGGGCATGGGGCAGAGTATTTTTATCTACCTCTTTAAACCGTAAAAACTCATCCCAGTTTAAGGGGAATATAGGGATAGTGATTGTCTGGCCTCTCATTTCGGTAGGAATCTCCTGGGAGGAAAGCTTGGAAGAGGAACCGGAGAGTATTAATCTGTGTTTGGTTGTTTCATTGACGCTTCTTGCCCACATACTCCAATCTGGTATTTCCTGAATTTCATCCATCAAAAGCACAAACGGCTCATTTCCCCTAAGCTCTGTCAAAAGGTCGATAAGAGAACTTAATGTTTCTGTTTTCTTGGGTAATCTTTCATTCTCAAAGTTGATGTAGACGCATTTCTCTTTCCCGTATTTTTGGGCAAAATCCAAAAGCGTAAAGGTCTTCCCTGCCCTTCTGAATCCTGTTACAGCGAGAGTTTTTTTTACTTTAGGGTCAAAGTATGAAAGGAGATTAACATCCCGGAGCTTTATTGTAGGTAAAGGGTCACTCCACCATTTTTTCAGTAAATCATCTAAAATTTGTTTCATAATATAGTCTCTATGAGACAATATTAATTAATATTGTTCTATTACGTAGTAACAAACTTGTTTATAATAGTATCATTATGCAGTATTGTCAATACTTTTGTAGAATTTCTTTAATTTGCTGTTTTAATGGCGGCAATAGTTGCACAACCGTTTCTCATGCCAGCCATTCTTTTTCATACAGCTCTCCATGGGTTCCGATTGCCATGAAGTAGGCAATGGTAGTATCACCCTCTGTTTTCTCAATATAAAGAGCACGGTAGTCATTGGTAACATTAATACTTCTATACCCAAGGTGCTCTTTTTTGAGCGGATGGTTATTGAGCTCCGGGTCATTGGGATTTTGAGCAAAGATGGCAATCTTTTGTTTAAAACTCTTGCGGATTCTTACATCTAATTTCTTGACGTCTTTAATAAACGCAGGATCATATTTTCGTATCATACTGAGGTTATATACCCTGTTTCTCTAACCACTTTAGTTCATCTGCAGTATTACTAAAGCTTGGTGAAGTATTGCCTTTTCTATAGTTTTCCTCTGCTTTTTTCATCACTAATTTAAGGTGCTCATTTGGTGTTTCATTAAGCACACTAAAGGTAACTGTTTTGGTTCTAATAAACTGTTTTAAAAATGCCTTAATAACAACACTTAAAGGTACGCCTAAAGACTCAGCTGTGGCCATCGCTTCTTTTTTTGTTTGTGGATCTATTTTTGTACTAACTACTGCATAGCTCATGGTAGTCCCTAGTATATACACTAGATTTTATATTGTCAATACTTTTGTAGTTATTGTTTGACTGCGGGGTTGATTACAGCACTCGGTGAAGCAACTTGGGCAGAAGGAGTACCGGGGTTAATCACTGTTACATCAAGTATCTTTTTGGTAGCAGGATCATAAAGGATTGCTTTTCTGGCACCTGTGTAAATTAATACTTTATCACCATTTTTGGCTTTTTGAAAAAAAGGTTGATTTTTAAGCTTATCAATATCAGTAATAGTTGCAATAGTTGGATCCTCACCAATTGGCAAATCTATTAACTTCCCTACCTCTGCTACTAATTTTTTATTATCTTGCACTGAATTTGTGCTTGCTGTGTTGGTAGGATTCTGAGCAATTTTCTTTGAATTTGTGTATTGGATAACACTGATTCCTATTACGATTAAGACAATTACAACTAATCCGGCAACAATTGGATATTTATACTTTTCTATATAGGATAACATAATCTAAAGTAGGATATCACAGGCTCTAAAATAAATCAACATTCAATACTAGATCTATTTACTCTCCACAATCCACCAGTCAAATGTAGTATCTGCGCTGATTGAATGATCCAAAGTTACATTAAAGCTCTCCCCTGCTTTAACAGTTTCTACAACCAAGGCCTGGCCAGAGGTAGATGAACGGGGTGTAACAAAAATCTTGGCAGTTTCACTAACCTGTCTGGTTGGGATAGTAATACTTGTTTGGCCAGCTAAAATCTTACCTGTGCCTATTGAAGCAGAAAGAGTGGCCGAAGATGAAGCAATTAGCTGGTTCAATATAGTTAGCTTGTTTGTAGAAACAGCGCTAGCTTTAACCTCACCTAATACAGTAATATTCCCATTCTTATCAACTGTTACTTTTCCATTAAATACATCCAGTCCCTGGGCAAGGATACTCTTTTGTAAAAACAATATGCCAAAAACATTAATCTCTGAACCTTTTTCAATAGATAGGGTTCCATCCATACTTAGATCTCCTGCTATACTTGTCTTACCCAGTATTGTTTCTCCCAGTGATTTAAACGATGAAGATACATTAAGATTATTAGCAGCTAACATTCCGGATATTGTAGCTTCTGATGTAATCTTAATATTGGAAAGTGTTGCACTTCCTGTGGCATAAAGAATATCAGGTGGAGTAAGGCCTAATTTATCCACCTCTGATGAAGTCTGAGCTACCTGTGCAGAAGCAGAGGCCAGAAGTTGTTGAGCCAGGGAAGCAGATGGGGTAGCAGATTGAATAGTTGCTGATGAACTGGATTCATGATTCATGATTCCTAATTCAAGATTCTTGACTCTATCTTCAATTGATGCAATTTTTCCAGTCAGATCATAGCCGGTAGATGATGGAGAATGGATGGTAGAGTTTTGAGGATTGATAGTAGAAGAAAGAATATTTCCACCTTCTATCTTCAAATTACTATTTTCTATCAATCTACTATCTATGGTCAAAGATCCTGTTTTAATTTTGGGTATTATTAAATTACCATTATTATCAAAAGATAATGATGAAAGGAAGTTACCAGGATCAGCAAAAGTTACGTTGACAAAGCTTAAGATCTTGCCACATAATATTGATGGAGTGGGCCCGGTAGGTAACGGATGCTGACCTGTCAAGTCGGTTCCAGGGGTTCGATTCCCCTCGGGTCCACTCCCCTTATTGACATCATTATTATTTTGTGGTATACTTTTTTCACTTGACAGGTTGGCAATTCCATTATTTATGGAACCACCTACCGAAAAACCATCCGAAAGGGTGGTTTTTTGTTGGTCCGGGCATACTGTACCCTGTCCACTGTCCCCTGTAAACTCTTCCAAAGCCTTCCCCACCACTTGTCCTAGTCTTATGGCTTTCATGGCAACTCCAGGAATACTAGAACTAGTTAAGAAATCTCCTGCATTAATATTTCCATTCTCTGTTGAAACTTTGATAGGAACCTTACCTGTCAAAGCAACAGCTGGTTTTCTTTTAGCTTCCTCTTTTTGAGGATATCGACTCGATTCTCCTCCCAAATAAACTTCGGATCCATTGAGACCTAAGATTAATCCTGGAGAGGTTGAAACAATACCAATGATTTTACTGTCATAGCTGGAGTAGCTTTTCTTAACAGTTCCGCTTTGAGTCGCTTCTATTGTTAAAATATCTCCGGGTGTTACATCCTCTAGTGAATTGTAAAGCTCAGCTACGTCTTGATTACATAAAGGACCATTAGTAACAGTTCCATCTGTTCTACAGGTTCCATTAAATCCACCAGTTGCTCTGACAGCCCCAAGTACATCTAATTTATAACTTGGATTTGGAGAAGTAGTGCCAATCCCAACACTTCCTCCTACTAAAAGCCCATTCACAGGAACAGTATAAGCTCCAGTTACTCCAATTGCTACATTTCCTGAAACAGAAAGAATAGGAGCAGAAAATGGTGCAGATGAACCAATATTAACTGGACCGACTACTCCTAATCCTCCCCAAAGCTGGGTATTACCGGATACTTCCAAAGCTCCTGCAGAGAAGATATTACCTGCATATATAGTTCCACCTACTGAACCCTTAGATGAATCACCGGTAGAATCTCCAATATTTGCACCAGCCAAACCTAATAAATCCAGATCACCCTGGATGGATACTCTTTGGAGTGGGGCATAATATACTGAGGTTGTCGCGGTGCCGTTAGGAGCACCTCCCATTACATACACATACCCATTGGCTACCACTGAAGTAATGTAACCTCTTGCTACTGGTAGATTATTACTATTAGTACTAAATGTTCCTACAGATCCATCTGAGTTAATCTTGGCATAGTAAATAGTGGAGTAAGAATTTGGTGAGCATGTATAATCGCAACCTCCAACTACATATATATACCCATTAGATATTATGGAACCATGACTAGCTCTTGTTGCTGGTAGAGAATTACTATTAGTATTCCATGTCCCTACAGATCCATCAGAGTTAATCTTGGCATAGTAAACAGATGAACTTGTGCTGCCGCAATTAGTACTAGCACATCCTCCTATCACATAAACATACCCATTAGCAACTATAGATGAATGCTGATATCTTGTTGCTGGTAGATAATTACTATTAGTAGTCCATGTTCCTGTACTACCATCAGAGTTTAGTTTGGCATAGAAAACAGTAGACAAATTAGCATTTGTACAACCAAATATTACCGTACTAGCACATCCTCCTATCACATAAACATACCCATTAGCAATAACAGAAGTATGGGCAGTTCTTAGATCAGGTAAGTAAGTACTATTCGTACTCCATGTTCCAACTGATCCATCAGAGTTAATCTTGGCATAGTAGACTGTAGAAGCGACGGTATTATAAGCTTCGTCTCCCCCTATCACATAAACATACCCATTAGCTACAACTGAGGATTGAAAAGCTCTTTTGTTGGGTAAGTAATTTGCATTAGTAGTCCAAGTTCCTGTACTCCCATCAGAGTTAATCTTGGCATAGTAGACTGTAGAATAATTTTTATTAGCACCAAAATCACAATTTCCTCCAGTTGTATCACATCCTCCCATTACATATATATACCCATTAGCAACAACAGAAGAGTAACCTTGTCTTATAGCAGGTAAAGAATTAGAGTTAGTCCTCCAGGTCCCAGTTGAACCATCCCCCCATACTTGTAGTAATGAATCAGGAGCAGAGTAACCTAAACCTATGTTAGGATTACCTTTAGAGATGTTAACCAGAACTGATGGAGCATTATATACTGCTCCTGCAGAGGTACCTACCCCAATATTTACTACTCCATTAACTCCCAGTCCTGACCAAAGTTGAGTATTTCCTGATACTTCTACTGCCCCGGCAGAGAAGATATTCCCTGCATATATACTCCCTCCAACAGAACCAAATGAAGAATCACCAGTAGAATCTCCTAAATTAGCTCCTGATAATCCTAATAAATCTAAATCTCCTTGAATAGATACTTTTTGTAGTGGGGCATAGTAGATAGTGGATTGAGCAGCGGCATCATTTCCACCCAAGACATATATATAACCATTATTAACTATAGTTGAGGGAGAACCTTGAGTAATTTTATCGGGTAAATAATTTCCATTAGTAGTCCATGTTCCAGTTGATCCATCAGAGTTAATCTTGGCATAGTAAACCGTGGAGGCAGTCAAAGTACCATCATCTCCTCCTAATATATATATATATCCATTAGATAGAGTGGCAGAGTGGAACTCTTTTACTACTGGTAAATAATTTCCATTAGTAGTCCATGTTCCAGTTGATCCATCAGAATTAATCTTGGCATAGTAGACAGTGGATTGTGCAGCTGCGGAAGCATTAGTTCCTCCAATTACATACACATATCCATTAGCAGCTAGAGAGGATAGTTGATATCTAGTATCAGGTAGAGCATTAGCATTCGTACTCCATGTTCCAACTGATCCATCAGAATTAATCTTGGCATAATACACTGTAGTGGCTGAGGTTCCTCCAATTACATACACATATCCATTAGCAACTATTGATGCGTGTGAGTTTCTGGTTGCAGGTAAGTTATTAGCATTCGTACTCCATGTTCCAGTTGATCCATCAGAATTAATCTTGGCATAATATATGCTGTTAATGGCTGAACTAGCACTGTTTCTGCCTCCCAATATATATACATAACCATTAGCAACAACTGAGGAATGTCTGTCAATCGCCACCGGTAAGTAATTAGTATTAGTAGTCCAAGTACCAATTGATCCGTCAGAGTTTAGTTTAGAATAGTAGACTGTGGATTGGTTATTAGCTGCTCCATTTGCAGATGATCCTCCAATTACATACACATATCCATTAGCGCTGACAGTAGTGTAGTTTTGTCTTAGTCCTGGCAAATAGATGCTGTTGGTTTTCCATGCCCCAGTTCCTCCATTTCCCTGTACTTGCAGCAGTGAGGTAGGAGTAGTAAACCCTATCCCTACATTACCAGAGGAAGTAACAACAAAGGTAGATGAATCATTGCCATTAATCTGTAGTTTCTGGGTAGGTGAAGTAGTACCTATACCTACACCAGTGGTATTAAGGGATAGTAAGTTAGCAGATGGTCCTGCTGTGACAAGTGATATAGCAGATGTGCCTATTCTATATAATCCTGTGGAAGTATCAGATGAGAAAGAGTAAGCAGGAGCAGAGGCAGATCCATCAGCTATTCTGATAGGTCCTGTCACACAGCCTGTACAGGTACCACTAATAGTTAAGTTAGAATCAAGCTGTAAGGCTCCTGTAAACCTACCTGTTCCCCAGACATCTAAGTTAAATGATCCATTACCTGATGAACCTAATCCTGTGGTACCTATACCTACATTACCTTGGACTAATAACCCAGATGATGGAGCAGTTACTCCATTTCTGGCTGTACCAATATTGGCATTACCTACAACAGATAATGTTGAATTAGCTGTAGTTATACCTATACCTACATTACCTCCAACCGGATTAAGTGATAATGCATATGTTGCAGCTCCTGATGTATTACCAACTTGGATTAATCCATAGTTATTAGTAGTATCCAACCCTAATACTAATTTCTTAATTGAATTGGATGTGGTTGATCCTGAGATATCAAACTGAGTACCATTAGCTCCAAGGAGTGAAGCTATAGTTGGAGTAAGTACCATATCAGAGGAAATTTGAAGTAATCTATCTGAAGCATTAGAATATCCAATACCTACATTACCTCCCACAGATAAGGTAGATCCAGGAGAAGATAATCCAATACCTATATTTCCATTATTTAATACATTAAGGATGGGCAGTGGAGCACCTGTTAATGAAGTAGATCCAAAGATACTAAATGCATTACCTATGGTAGGGCTACTAGCCCCAACCCCTATATTAACAGGACCATTAAACCCTGCCCCCTGCCAAAACTGTGCATTACCACTTACTTCCAAAGCTCCTGCAGAGAATATATTCCCGGCATAGATAGTTCCACCAACAGATCCAAAACTACTATCCCCAGTAGAATTCCCAACATTAGCCCCAGCCAATCCTAATAAATCTAGATCTCCTTGAATAGATACTCTTTGAAGTGGGGCATAAAATACTGTGGATTGGGTATCGGCAGCAACACAGTTGAATCCAGCACCACACCCTCCTATTACATACACATAGCCATTAGCCACTACTGAGGAAGAAGCCTGTCTTACTGCAGGTAGAAAGTTACTATTAGTAGTCCATGTCCCAACACTACCATCTGAGTTTATCTTGGCATAAAAGATGGTGGATTGGACATTAGCAGCAGTAGCACCATTAGCCCCTCCTATTACATACACATAGCCATTAGCCACTACTGAGGAATGAGAAACTCTTCCAGCATTTGGTAAGCTATTACTATTAGTAGTCCATGTCCCAACACTACCATCTGAGTTTATCTTGGCATAAAAGATGGTGGATTGGACAGAACTACAGCTGAGTGTATCATTACACCCTCCTATTACATACATATAGCCATTAGCCACTACTGAGGAAGAAAAAGCTCTTATTGCAGGTAGAGAGTTACTATTAGTAGTCCATGTCCCAACACTACCATCTGAGTTTATCTTGGCATAAAAGATGGTGGATTGGATACTAGCAGCAGTATTATCATTAGTCCCTCCTATTACATACATATAGCCATTAGCCACTACTGAGGAAGGAGAAGCTCTTCCACCATCTGGTAAGCTATTACTATTAGTAGTCCATGTCCCAACACTACCATCTGAGTTTATCTTGGCATAAAAGATGGTGGCATAGGTAGCGGCAGCAGCACAGTTGTATACAGCATTACACCCTCCTATTACATACACATAGCCATTAGCCACTACTGAGGAAGAAGAAGCTCTTATTGCAGGTAGAAAGTTACTATTAGTAGTCCATGTCCCAACACTACCATCTGAGTTTATCTTGGCATAAAAGATGGTGGATTGGACATTAGCAGCAATACTACCATTAGTCCCTCCTATTACATACACATAGCCATTAGCCACTACTGAGGAATGAGAAACTCTTCCACCATTTGGTAAGCTATTACTATTACTATTAGTAGCCCATGTCCCTGTTGATCCATTTCCCTGGACTTGTAACATAGCGGTAGGTGTAGTAAATCCTATCCCTACATTACCTCCGGCAGGTTGTAATACTAAGTTCATGGAAGGAGTATTACCAACTCCCAGGTTTTGTCCTGCCTGGATATATGAATAATTATTGGTAGTATCAACACCAAGGACTAACTGTTTATTTAAGTTATTGGCAGTTGATCCGGATATATTTAGTTGTGACCCATTAGCTCCCAGTAATGCTCCAATATTAACAGATGGGGATAAATCAGCAGCTATTTGTAACTTATCAGAAGGTGTAGTAAACCCTATACCTACATTACCTGATGAATTAATATTAATACCTGTTGATTGTGATCCGTTTACTGTTAAAGCTAAGGTATTAGCAGATGGAGACCAAAGGCCGGTACTGGTGGAGTTAATAAATGAGAATGTAGGAGCGGTAGCTGATCCGTTAATACCTAATATTGAAGAGTTAAAGTATGATAATGAGTTTGCTGTTAATGTCCCACCAATTCCTACATTTCCAGTTAAATCCGAGAAACCATTAACTCTAAATCCACCACTTGCAAAGTCCAGTCCGGTGGTGGTAAGAGATGCTCCAACTCCTGTGTTACCGGATACTGTTAAGGTAGATGCATACCCTGTACCCAGGACAGATGTTCCGCTAACATTAAGGTTGGTAAAAGCAGCTGTAGCATTA
>Ga0209515_10001649_pt1 | contig 36708 bp, 37 predicted proteins | sample Subgroupgradi54m_FD_187454 | JGI IMG/M metagenome (GOLD analysis project Ga0209515, IMG submission 187454) | Subsurface groundwater microbial communities from S. Glens Falls, New York, USA - GMW60B uncontaminated upgradient, 5.4 m (SPAdes)... ... | reverse complement strand
GCCCGATTGCAGGACGCAAACTTCATTGAATATTTGCAAGAACTCGTCAACAACCGCCTACAAAACTAAACTATTACGAAAAAAAATAGTTTCAGTTCTAACGATGTAATCAGAGTAGTAGTGCATAATCCAGATATAGACTCTACTTACGATAAGGTTGACGCCGCTTTTTCCGATGTTCGTGAAAAAATTTCTGCAAGCGTCGCGATTCCAGATTTTCTACTCTCTAAGGGAGACTTAGAGGACTAGAGCTAATTTTAGGGGATAATTTTGAAAGATGGCGCCGCTTTTGTTTGTAGTTCAGACGTTGTCAAAATTATACTACAAGCACAATTTGGGGCTGAATGGAATTCTAAAATTCAAATAGTTGAAAAATTAATTTTTTATCAAACCCACCGAGAACATCAGAAAAAAATACATATTCCCCAGCTTTTAATCGCAGGTTATGCTCCCGATGAACGAAAATTTACTGAATCAATATTTTGTCCGCACGATATTAAATTACTCAAGCCCGCTAGAACTATTGCTTCAATTGCTCAAATTCTCAAGGCAAAGGGCGTAGCAAAACTCTATTTCATATACGACCAACAACTTGAAAGCGAAGTAATTGATTATCTGAAAGATAAGGGGTTTACAGAAATTTTTACCCTTGATGAACTGTCTCGATTTCTAAATTCCAAAGTAGATTTAACGGAAATGATTCAAAGCCGTCAAATTGGGGATCAAGTCTAATCAACCGTTGTGCGACATTCGCTTCAAACAACCGTTAAAGAGACAGAACCCTAATTAGTAACCGAAGAGTGGCACGGAATTAGAAGCATTGCCACTTGGCAAAAAGCTTGCGAAAAACTACTATTTTCTTCCAGAAGGCTTGCGCTTGCTTTCCAAAAACGCTCTGGCAAGCAAGCCAATTGCCGCCCAGTTTGTTCGCTTGATAAACGAAACGCTGCATTTCCCTAAACGATTTCCCACAAATTACGTTTCAATCAAGCAACGCTCTTGCCCGCAATTCTGGGAGCTCTCCTTGGCTGGACGCGCAAGGCAAGCTCGCGGCGCACCACCCAATCCGCAAGAGTGGGGTGGCCGGCTTTTTTGCCGGCAAGCTGTTTTTTGAAATCGGCGTCTGCGCGCGAAGCAACCGGGCGGGTTGTTGGAGTCACTGGAGGCTGGCGGCGCGCCAAAAGAGTGGAAAAGCGTTGCAGGCTAGGAGCTTGGCTTAGCTTGACAACTTGCGGCGAAGGCAATCGGTAGGCGAGCCCACCCTGAGCCTGCGCTTGCTGCGGAGGTAAAAATACCGGCCGGCCATCGGTTTGCAAATTGCGCGGGCGTGAGGCGTCTTTTGCGCGCGCAATCAACAGGGAGCGGTTGCGTTCTGCAAGCCTTGCCTCGCTTTGAATCCCAAAAACCGTTCCCAAACCAAACGGCAAGGAGCGCAATGCAACGCCGCCGGGATTGCTCTTAGCGTAATTAAGCGTAGTCTTTATTGAAGAAAACAAGCCCTTCCCTGAATTAGGCGCAGACGGGTGGCGGGATTGCACTGCTTTAGAGCGTTCCATAAGCATATTTTTTCGCATTTCTAGGGGGGTCATCGGCGGCATGAAAATGCAAGGAATTTGAGAGTTAAAATACCTGCGCTTGAATGGGCGGGAGTTTTTGCATTAGTGAAAGTTTTTAATTGGCTTGAAGGTAATTATTGCGGTGGGCCGAAAGGCTGTTGGTGGGAAAAAAAATTGGCCGAAGGAATAGTTGGCAGGAGGCGGCTGGCCAGCCGGGTCATTGGCGGGTTTAGCGTAGCAAAGCCAGAGGAAATTGCTGCGCTGCTAATTGTAGTGCTCATCGCAATTTCGATAATCCCTTGGGGTAGTTTGCTAAAGCCCATTACAGGGCTCTCGCTTAGGGGTGAAACCAACGTAGTTGAATTGCCTTTGGCCAGCGCGGCAGTCAACGGCCAACCGCTTTCAGAGAGCCTGTTCAAATCACTTGCCACTGAAGGCGACCAGGGAGTGCAAGTGCTATCGGCCGGGGAAGACAAGGCGAGCCTCGAATTTACTTTCCAAAACCCGCAGTCAATAGAAAAAAACGGGCCCGTGCTGCTATACTTGAAGATTGCGGCCGCGCGCCTAGGCACGCCACAGGCAACCCCCGGCGCTTTGCCCGCCGTGCAGCCAACTCCAGAAATCACTTCAACGCCCGCACCCTCAGCACCTGCACAAAGCTCGCCTTCTCCTAGTGCATCCCCTTCACCCGAAGCTTCTCCAAGCCCCTCGCCGAATGCGAACCAAACACGAGAACCTTCGGCAACGCCTGCTGCAACCGGAACTCCTTCTGTTGCAGCAACGCCTGCTGCAAATGAAACGCCTTCCTCGACGCCCACTCCAACCGCGTCGGTTAAGGCCAAAAGTATTTCGAGGATTTTCTTTGCCTCCGTTGATTCGTCGAACTTGAGCGTTTGGGTCAAGCAGCAGGACGGCTCGTTCAAGGAAGCCTGCAGCGCGCTTGAGGCAACCGAGAAAGGCTCCCTTTTCCTATGCGACTTGACTAAACTAGTGGACCGTGAAAAAGACTCGTTCACTGTGAAGATAATCGTCTCGTCGCAAATCCCGCTCGTGACTACTTTCGACGAAGTGCACGCCGCAACCCTCGTCCCCTCAGGCAAAGCGGAGAGCTCGCCTTCCCCAAGTCCATCACCTTCGCCTTCTCCGGAAGTCTCGCCAAGCCTAACTCCCACACCCACCCCATCAATCCAAGCATCGCCAAGCCCGTCACCAAATCCATCCCCAAACATAGCAACCTCGCCTTCCCCGGAAGTCTCGCCAAGCCCATCACCAATCCCCTCCCCATCAATCCAAGCATCGCCAAGCCCGGCAGCACCCGGCGAACGCAAGAAAAGCGGCAAGCCCGTGCTAAAAAAAGACCGAAACGACCTGCAAGGAGACGAGGTTGAGAAAATCAGTGAAAACGCGAAGGTAACCCGGCGGGGAAGCAGCTTTGTGGCAGAACTGCACTCTAACGGAGCGTTTTTCCAGCAGGACGACGGCTCCTGGTTGAAGGTGAACACCACGCTGGAAAAACCGGTGAAGAAAACTGGCAAAAAAATGGTTGGCAATAAAAAGGCCGCGTCCCCCATTACTGGAAAAGCTGTTGCGAAAGATTCGCAGCAGCAGGCAGTTGAGGACGACGGCGAGCTTGAATTCGCCTCAGCCTCCACAAAATTCGGCGCGTTCTTTGACCAGCAGCTCATTGCCGGCACTACGCTCGTGAGGTTCCAGAAAGGGGCAAGTGCGGTCGAACTCGCGCTTGAAGGCGGCTCCGCAGTTGCAGGCAGGGCGGATGGAAGTGCAATCTTCTACCACGACGCGTTGCCTTCAACGGACTTGAAGTACGAAGTGCTGCCAGAAGGAGTCAAGGAAACCATTTTGCTCAATAACGCAAGCTCGCCAACCAAGTTTTCCTTCGACGCGGCGCTCGAAGGCGTCTCGTTTGCAAAACAGGCGGACGGCAGCATCACTTTCTTTGACAACGCAACCGGCCTACCCGTATTTTCGATGGCGCCGCCTTTTGTGCAAGACGCCAAGGGAAGATTCAGGAAGGACTTGGACTACGAAATTTCCAGCTCACAAAACGGCATAAGGCTCGGCCTGACGCTGCCAGCGCTCTACCTGCAAAACCTCAACCTGGCATTCCCGGCAGTAGTGGACCCCACAATAGTCCTTTACACCAACCAGACGAGTGCTGCCGACGGGTACGTGGATTTTACCATGGGATTTTACACTCGCGACACCACTGCTGCGACCATGCTTTTCGGGACGCTAGGCGCTATAACAACAGACCGTGCGTTCCTGGATTTCAACACTTCCGACATTCCCAGCACTGCAACTGTAACTGGCTTGAACCTCACAGTGTACGTGAGCACAAAGCAGGACTGCCTTGGCGGCGTGAATGCCACTGAATTCCGGAACCTGACGTACCCGGCTGCCAACGTAAGCAGTGACTCCGACTTGTACGCTTACCTTGGCAACGGGACTGTCTTTACTACGGTGAACAACTTCAACACGAGCATAGGAAAAAACGACGTGGTTTTGGGCAGCACCGCGCAGACTCAGCTTCAAGACCAGCTTGCGCAAAAGTGGTTCAGCATTGCAGTAAACGGCACTGAAGCTTGCGCTGGCGCGGGAAGTCCCGTGCGGGGAGCGCTCAACACCACTGAGGCCACGCCTGCCGAAACGCGGCCTTACCTCACCGTAGTGTACACCGCTGGCGGGGACACTACCCCACCTAACGTGACTGCCGTCAACTCGCCAGCCAACCACTTAAACGCCAGCTCGCAAAACATTACCTTCAACGTCACTGCAACAGACAACACTGACCTCAAGAACGCATCGATTTTCCACAACGCGACTGGCACTTGGCACAGGAATGCCACCAACAGCTCGCTCACTTCAGCCAACAATAACTCTTGGCTGCTCGTCACGGTAAGCAGCTTGCCTGAGAACAACCGCACGCAGTGGATTGCGGAAGTGTGCGACAGCGTTGGCAACTGCGCGCAGTACAACGCCAACCGCACCCTCATAGTTGACTTGACTGCGCCCAACGTCACTACCGTCAACTCGCCTGCCAACGCTGCAACAGTTGGGGCTAGCGTTACTTTCAACGTTACTGTAAAAGACAACGTTCAGCTTGCAAATGCAAGCATCTACCACAACGCGACTGGCGTTTGGCACCGCAACGCGACAAACTCTTCGTTGACTGCGGTCCACAACAACACGCCCATCTTAGTGACGGTAAGCAACTTGCCCAACGGCAACACGAGCAACTGGATTATGGAGGCGTGCGACGTGGCAGGAAACTGCGCGCAGTACAACGCCAACCGCACAATGACGATTAGCGTGGTTTCGGACACCACGGCTCCGAATGTAACTGCCGTAAACTCGCCGGCCAACCAACTCAACTCCTCTACCGCGTCGATTACTTTCAACGTTACTGCCACTGACAACACTGACTTGAAGAACGTCTCAATCTTCCACAACGCGACTGGCATTTGGCACAGGAATGCCACCAACAGCTCGCTCACTTCAGCCAACAATAACTCTTGGCTGCTCGTCACGGTAAGCAACTTGCCTGCAAATAACCGCACGCAGTGGATTGCGGAAGTGTGCGACAGCGTTGGCAACTGCGCGCAGTATAATGCCAATAGGACGGCAATAGTTGACATCACCGCACCAAACGTCACGACAGTAAACTCCCCCTCAAACCAGTTAAACTCCTCAACGCAGAACATTACTTTCAACGTTTCAGTGAAGGACAACGTGCAGCTTGCAAACGCAAGCGTTTACTGGAGCTCTAGTTCAACCGCCTGGCACCGCAACGCCACGAACAGCTCGCTAACCGCGATTCACAACAACACGCCAATCTTGGTTGCGTTAAGCAGCTTGCCTGCCAACCTTTTGATTACTTGGAACATGGAGGCCTGCGACGTGGCAGGAAACTGCGCGTTCTACAACAGCAACCAAACACTCATCGTAGACCTAACCGCACCCAACGTCACCACTATCAACACTGCAGCCAACTTGAACGCATCCTCGCAGTCCATTACTTTCAACGTTACCGTGAAAGACAATGTTCAGCTGGCAAACGCTTCAGTTTACTTCAACGCAAGCGGGGTTTGGGTGAGAAACGCGACAAACTCTAGCTTGACTGCAATCCACAACAACACGCCAATACTGGTAACTGTTTCCAATGTGCCTTCAAACAACAGGAGCTTCTGGATAATGGAGGCCTGCGACGTGGCAGGCAACTGCGCGTTCTACAACAGCAACCAAACTTTCATAGTCGACTTGACTGCGCCAAACGTTTCGGCAGTTAACTCGCCTGCCAATGCCGCGAGCGTGAACAATAGCGTGACTTTCAACGTCACTGTTGCCGACAACGTGCAGCTTGCCAACGTAAGCATTTTCACAAACGCGACCGGCACTTGGCACCGCAACGCCACAAACTCTAGCTTGACTGCAATCCACAACAACACTCCAATTTTGGTGACTGTAAACGACTTGCCCAATAGCAATACCACCACCTGGATTGCCGAAGCGTGCGACGTGGCAGGCAACTGCGCGCAATACAACGCAAACCGGACTATTACCACTCCAACCACAGTTACCTTAATCTTATACACTAACCAGACTACCGCGTTGGACGGGCACATCTTAGTTACGGGCCCCACTTACACGCGCTCTGCGACGGCCGCCACCTTGAGCGTAGGCACTGCCACCACAAATACTTACCGCGGTTTCATGGACTTTAACACTTCCACAGTTCCCAGCACAGCCTCAATAAGCAGCGTAAGCCTCACGTTGTATGTAGATACTATCCAAAACTGCCTTGCTGGAACAAATACGACTACCTTCCGCAACCTTACCTACCCTGCAGGCAACTTTTCTGACACCAACGGCGGGAACGGCAACTTGTACGGGTACATTGGCAACGGCACTGCGTTTGCCAGCACAAACACCCTCAACACAACTGGCGCAAAAACCATTGACTTGGGCTCAACTGCAGCCACAACCCTGCAAAACCAGCTTTCCCAGAGGTGGTTTAGCATAGGGCTTAACGCCACCGAAAGTTGCTCTGGAGCGGGCTTTGCTAGCGCCGCTGCAATAAACACAACCGAATCTACGCTGGCTACATCGGTTCCTTACCTCACCGTAGTGTACACTACAAGCAGCGGGGACACTACTGCCCCCAACGTTACTGCAGTTAATTCTCCTTCGAACAATCTCAACTCCTCACAGCAGAACTACGTTTTCAACGTTACTGCGACGGATAATACTGACCTAAAGAACGTGAGCATTTTCCACAACGCTACGGGCACTTGGCACCGCAACGCCACCAACAGCTCGCTCACTTCAGCCAACAACAACTCCCAGCTGCAAGTGACGGTAAGCAACTTGCCCAAAAACAACCGCACGCAGTGGATTGCGGAAGTGTGCGACAGCGCGGGCAACTGCGCGCAGTACAACGCAAACAGGAGCTTTGTAGTGGATTTGGACAGGCCCAACGTCACGGTTGTGAGCGTGATTCCGGTTGCGCCCAAGCACGCAAACGCGTTAAACTGCACTGCAACGGCAAACGATAGCGTAGGCGACTTCCTGAACTTGAGCTTCACTTGGTATAAGGCAAACGCAGCCAACTCGACTTACGATTCTTTTGTCAACAACACGCCCAACAACACGATTGCAGGCACTGCCCTCAACGTTTCGCAGGCGCTAAAGGGGGAGGCTTGGATTTGCAGCGCGCGGGCGGGCGACAACATAGGCTGGGGTGCGTACGTCAATTCGAGCGCAGTGACGATAGGCAACTGGGGCGGGCCTTCGGTAGGCACGATAAACGTGAGCACCACTGCAATAAACTTGAATCCGGGCCCCGACAACACCACCATCTGGTGCAATGCGACTGTCACCGACCCTGACAATTACAGCGATATTGCAAACGCGACTGCAGTGTTCTACAACGTTTCCAACGCGCAGTCCGCGGCAGACAACTTCAGCCAGCAGTACACTAACAGCTCTTGCACGCTAACCGGAGGAAGCGGAAACACCTCGACTGCAAACTGCACTTTCAACATACGCTACTATGCAACGCCGGGTGCTTGGAACTGCTCGATTAACGCAACCGACAAAAGCGTTGTTTTTGGCAACAATTACACGAACATCACGGTAAACGAGCTTGTGGCGCTCACCGTCAACCCTAGCACAGTGGACTATGGAAACACTGCCCCCGGTTCCAACTCGTCGCTGGTGAGCCTCAACGTGACAAACCAGGGCAACGTACAGATTGACTTGAAAGTCGCGGGCACTAATTTGACTAAGGACGCTAGCACGCCGCACATTAACGTGTCGCAAATGTGGTTTTCTTACACAAACCCATTCACTGCCGACCAGAAAGTGGTAAACGTGAGCTCGTTCAACACTAGCTACGACTTGTGGAAGGCAACAGGCGAGACGCCTTCCAACAGGACGCACTTCTACAAGCTGGAAGTGCCAAGCGGGACTGCGTCGGGAATCTATTCGGGAGTGCTCACGCTCACCGCGCAAGCAGGCTAACCGGGACGAAATAAAACGAGGGGGGAGAAAAATGGTTTTAAAGGCAAGCAAAATTATTGCAATTTTACTGGCAGCCTCAATCCTGTTTTCATCAGTTGTATGGGCTGCAAGCGAGGGGATTGCCGGCATTAAGGCGGGAGTCGACAACCTGCCGCCAAGCGTGGCCGACGCAAGCGCAGAGCTTTCGTTCGGGGAGAAAAACGAAATAATTGCAAGGTTTTCAGTGGTGGAACACAACGGGATGGCAGACTTGCTTGAAAGGCAGTGCGCCCTGGAAAGCCCGGGCGGAAAAATTGCCTCAACCGCGCCTGCCAAAGTAGAGCAATGCGGCTTGGACAAGTGCAAAGGGGAGTGCACACTGCTTCTAGGCGAGCCGCAGGACGGCACTTACAAGGTTGTGATAAGCGTTGTTGACAAGGGGGGCAGCAAGGCGCAAGGGATTGCGGAATTTGATTACGCCGGCCCAGGGAAGCCTGCGGCAAACGAGCAGGCACTTGGAAATGGCGCGGCAAGCCGGGCGCGTGCAACGCCCGCAGGAGGCCAAAAAGGCGGAAACGCCGCCACTCCAACACCTGCAAGTGCCACCCATCCTGCAGCGCAAAAAAGTTTCCTCGACTTGCTGTTAGAGGCAATAGGCAAAATTCTAGGGTTGTTTAAGTAAATAAAAAAAAATTGTGACCCCAAATACTTATATATTAAAACTACTGAAAGAAATAGCAGGTTAATACATTAAAAAAAATCAAAGAGTGATTCAAATGGCACGGCCAGTAATAGAAGTATCTTATGCTCAAGTTGCATTCGTTCTATTAGTTGCACTCGCAATAGCCCTCAATTCAGGCACGCAGCATCTGGCGTCTTCGATTATCACTGGCCTTGCAACAAGCCAAAACCCGGCAACTTCGGCAACGATCACCAACGCAGCGCCAACAGCCGGAAACTGCTACGTGCCCGCTTCACTTACCCTCACTGCAGATGGAAACGCAACCGGCTACTGCAACTGCTCTGTATCTGACGCCAACGGCTACAGCGACATAGTTGCAGCCAACGCCACAATGTCAAACAACACAATTGCCTTGACGGGCGCTTCAAACCAATACACGCGCCAAGTCAACCAAACTTGCACTAAAGTTGGTGGAAGCGGCAACAACTTATGGGTCAACTGCACTTTCCAAATGACCTACTACAGTGCGCCCGGAAGCTGGCGTTGCCAGATGATGGTCAACGACTCAAGCGGCAACCAGCTTAACATCACAACTAACGTTACGCACGCAGGAGGCAACATGTCGGTGCTCGGGCTGGTTGGCATGACAATCGACCCGACAAGCGTTGCCTATGGGAGCATTGCCGCTGGCTCCAACGGCTCCGGAGTGCTCGTCAATGTAAGCAACGTAGGCAACGTCCAAATTGATGAAAAGCTTGAGGCAGGCAACTTGACCAACAGCAGTGCGTTGGGAGCGGGCTTGCCTGCAGACTTCATCAACGTGACAAACCAGTGGTATTGCTGGAACTCGTCGTTCACCACTCCAAACACCTACCAGTTCACAAACGTATCTACCTTTAACACCAGCTTCAACTTGGCCCCAACTACAACTGGCGCAGTTGTAAACCAAAGCGCGTTCTTCAAGCTCGAAGTGCCGACAGGAAAGGCTTCAGGAAGCTACACTGGATTGATATTGATTTCAGCCCAAGAAGGCTGAACCCCAAATTTATTTTTTATTTAGATTAGGATTGCAAGTTGATGGACTGGAAAAAAAATTAGAGGGTTGATTTAAAATGCGTGCGCTCATTCTGGCAATTGCCTTGGTTGCAGCAGTTTGCCTAATTCCGTTTAACACGGCACTTGGCTTGTCACCTGCAAGCGTGGATGTGCAAAACGTGCTTGTAGGCGGATATGCAAAAGTGGCATTCACGGTAAGTAATACAGAAGACAAGGTAGCCGAATTCACCATTAATGTAATCGGCCCGGCAGCAGCATGGACATCGGTATATCCCTCCACTTCATTCACGATGGTTCCGAAAGCGACGCAAAAAATCGAATTGATAATCCAACCGCCTGCCGATGCCGCAAGAGGCACTTATCCTGCAAGCGTGCGGGTAGAAACGATAACGGCTGGGCCAAACAAGGTTTCGGGGCAGGCACTCGCACGAATCAGCTCAGGAGTCGAAGGCAAGATAAACGTCCAAGTAACCAACCAGCAAGTCCTTTCCATTAATGTGAATTCAATTGAAACTTTTAGCATTGAAGAGGGAACTACGGGATTCCTGACAGTCGAGGCGCAAAACACCGGCAACGTACGCGCAACCCCCGAGGTATTGGTAAAGCTAATTGACGCAACAACGAACAAAGTTTTGGAAGTCAGGAAAAGCGCGGAATTGCTGCCAACTGAAACCAGGAAAATAGAAGTACAGCTGCCAACAGAAGGCCTCCGCCCTGGAAACTACGATTTGGAAGTGAGCGTACTCCTCAATGGAAGGGAAGTTACTTCGAAAGGGCTGCGCCAGAAAATACTCGAGAGGGGCGAACTCTCAACCCAAGGCCAGCTTGTTTCAGTTGACGCGCCACCTTGGGTCGAAGCAGGAAACTTCGTGAAAGTAGGCGTGCTATTCAAAAACACGGGAAGCCTGCTTTCAACCGGCGAAATAGTGGGAGAAGTATTGCTTGATGGGAAGATAATCGATGTTCTATCAAGCAAGCCAGTGAAAGTCTCGCCTGGAGAGCAAATCATGCTCTACGCCCTATACAAGCCACAGCGAGCAGGAAGGTACACTGTACGCGCATCAGTGCTCTTTGGCGGAAAGCAAACTGACTACACTGAAGCAATTCTCAACGTAACGTCACCTACTGCGGCAGCAAGCACCAATGACTCACTGTACTACTCAGTGGCGCTGATCGTAGTAATTGCGGGCCTAGGGTACTCGTACCGGGACAAGCTGCCTGAAGTGCGGATGAAAAGAAGCGAGTGATTTTTTATTTACGAGTATACCTGTGAGGCTTATGCACTATTTTAAGCAGCTTTCTGCCTTTGCGTTTGCGCTAGTCTTACTCTCGCCCGCGGTATTTTCCATAGGCCTCTCGCCTGCAAGCGTTGCAATTGAAGACGTCCTCAAGGGAGGATATGCTGAAAAGACGTTCACAATATACAACACTGAACCTGAAACACGCGTGTTCTCCTTCAAGATAGGCGGGGGCCTTGCAAGCTGGGCGTCAGCGTACCCGCAGGACACGTTCGTTGTTGACGGGGGCCAAAAGCAGGAAATAAAAGTGGTAGTGCAACCGCCGCAAGACGCGGCAAGTGGGACTTACGACGGGGAAATCTCTGTTTCTTCAAAGCCTCAAACACCCTCTTTTTCAACAGGGGCCCGCGCAGACATACAGGCTGGCGTAGTGGGCCATCTTGCATTAACCGTCACAAATTCGCAAAAACCGGGTTTATCAGTCAATTCAATTGAAGGCAACGCAATTGAGGAGAGAATGCCCGCATTCATTAAATTTGACTTAACCAACCCGGGCAATGTACGCGCACGGCCGCTGATTTCAGTTGATATTGCAGACTCGCACGGAAAGCTCCTGGCTTCAGTGAGCAAGCAAGACTCTGAAATACTCCCAACCCACTCTGCAACCATTTTAATGCAGCTTCCAACCGAGGACTTGCCACAAGGCGACTACTCGCTTAAAATAAGCGTTTCACTTGGAGGGCAGCAAATTTACGGAAGGGCACTGCGACAGGAAATACTTGAAGTCGGGGCGCTAAGCAGGAGAGGGCAAATAGTTGAGCTTAAAGTGCCGCCTTGGGCGGAATTGGGCAGCTACGCCAAAATCGAAGTGCTCTTCCGCAACCTAGGCACGCTGGGCTCAACTGCAAAACTCTCTGGCGAAATACTGGTTGACGGAAAGCCAATTGCGCCAATATCGAGCGAGGAAGTTGACGTGCTGCCTGGCCAGCAAGTGGCCCTTGCCACGCTTTACAAGCCAGGCCAGCCAGGCAGGCACACTGTGCACGCTGCAGTGCTCTTTGGCGGAAAGCTCACCGAATACACTGACGGCGTGATAAACGTCAACGGAACTGGCGCAAGCAGCCAAGGGGTAAATTACAACGCAATTGCATTGCTTGCCGCACTGGCAGTCTTGGCAGCAATTGCTTACGCTTTCCGCAACAAGTTTCCCAGAGTTAAATTAGTCAAAAAATGGAAGTAAGCGCGCTTCAGGCAACGCAATATAAGCACCGGCAAAATAATGAATAAGCCTGCAAAAAAAAACAAAATTTAACACTTGATTGAAAGCAAAAACAAGCGACTTAAGGGTTTTGAAATGAGTTTTAGATCAGGAAACGCGTCCCATAGTAAAATGCTGCTTGCAGCTGCGTTTGCAGTTTTGATTGCAGCGCCTGCAGTGCTGGCAATAGGCTTGTCACCTGCAAGCGTGCACATTGAAGGCATTTTGAGGGGGGGATACGCGGAAACCTCTTTTAAGGTGTACAATACTGAAGCCGAGCCACTCTTGTTTTCGTTCAAGGTGGAAGGCGACTTAAAGCAATGGGCGTCGGTCTACCCGCAGAATACTTTCCTGGTTCCATCGCGCCAGTCGCAGGCCGTGCGCGTGGTAATCCAGCCGCCCCTTGACGCGGCAAACGGCGTGTACAACGGCTCGCTTGCATTGGAAGCGGGCGCAGAAAAGCAGTATACGGGCAGCGGTACCGGCGCGGCCATCCACACTGGAGTCCAGGGAAGGATAATAGTCAACGTCACTGACAAGGAGCAATACGATTTGGCGGTGCTTGCAGTTGAAACCGGCGCAGTAGAGGAAAGGAACCCAATAGTGGTGAAAGTCAACTTTGAAAACAGGGGTAACGTGCGCGCAAAGCCGCAAGTGAAAGTTGAAGTGCGCGACAGGCGCGGCGCGCTTGTAAAAAGCTTGGAAAACTCCGACTTTGAAGTCCTGCCAACGCGCAGCGACTGGCTTGAACTCAAGCTGCCAACTGAAGACTTGGTTCCAGGCGAGTACTCCGTTACCATAAGCATACTAGTGAAAGGCCAGCAAGTATTCTCCCGCACGCTTCCAGCCGAAATACTTGAGATAGGCTCGCTAAACAGGAAAGGCGAGCTGTCAGAACTAACTGCGCCGGCAACTGCAGAAGTCGGCAGCTTTGTTAAAATAGAGGCTACTTTCAACAACACCGGCTCGCTTGCCACGACTGCAAAGCTCACTGGAGAAGTGTCGCTTGACGGGGCGGTTGTCGCCCCAATTGCAAGCGATGAACTCAGCGTTGCGCCAGGCGAGCAGGCAAAGCTCGCTGCTTTCTTCAAGCCAACGCAAGTTGGAAGGCACGTGGCTAAAGTCTCGGTGCTCTACAGCAGGAAGAAAACCGGCGAGAAGCAGGTGCAGGTCGACGTGACGACGGCAGGAGGCCAGCAAACCGGAGGCGGCTTGCTTTACATTGCGCTTGGAGCGCTTGCGCTGCTGCTTGTTGCAGTGACGCTTTATGCACTCCGCGACAAGCTCCCTGGAATTAAAGTCGGCGGCAAAGGGCAGGGCCATTTGGGCAAGAAGAAATAAACGCCAGCAAGTTACGCCCGCACCCCCCAGCAAAGGGCGGCGCCTGTTTTTCCGCAAGCAATTTAACTCCCTCTTTCTAAACAATTTAATGAATTCCAAACGCTTTGCAGCCGCGCTATTTGCAATACTGCTGCTTGCCGCATTGAGCCAAACTGCGCTTGCAGGCCAAACTACCGCAACGATAGTGAACTCACTGCCAGTTTTTTCAAGCCTAATTGTCGTGCCTGACGAAGATGCCGTAACCGCAGGCATTCAAGTGGCGCGGCCTTCAAGCGGCAACAAGAGCGTGAATGCGAGCTTCAACTTGTCTGACGCAAACGGCTATTGGGAAATCAACCAATCCTCGGGCCGCTGCACACTGCTATCAAACTCAACAAACGTAATTGGGGAAGCAACCATTTCGTGGTCTAGCTGCAGCCTTGCAACCTGCCCGGGCAACTGCACTGTTCAAGTGCCGTACTACCTGCTCATAGGCAACTACACGCTCAATGCCAGCGCAAACGAATCGTACACAAACCGCTCTGCTTCACAAAACACTACAATACAAGTTACCGGCACTTCCGCCTGCGGTGATGGCACTTGCGAAGGAAGCGAAACATGCGCTTCATGCCAATTGGACTGCGGAGTGTGCACGGCTTCAACGCCAACTCCCTCGCCCAGCCCCGCAGCTACAGGGGGCGGCTCTGGTGTAATTTCTGGCGGCAGATCAGGCTTTACCACAAGCGGGACTGCAATTGAAGGTGGGCAAACAGCGCCCGCGCCTTCAAAAGTCATCGTGGTGGTTGAAAACAATGCTAGAAGCAGGCTGGAAGTGAGCCGTGCGATGGAAGGGGAAGTGATATACACTAAAATTGAAGTGGGTGAAAAAGCCCTCCCTTCAGTAACTTCAATGCAATTTTACGCCAAAAAGCCGTTGGCTGAAGAAAAGCTTTCAGTGGAGGTAATTTACCAAAATCCCCCGACAACCCCAACCCCGGAAAAGACGTTGCTGGCATTAGTGAAACTAGACTTTGGCTCCGGGGACACTTCAAAGCTGGGCGCAATAACCTTCGTGCTGCGCATACCCAAAAAATACCTTTTAGACAGGGGAATCCCATTCGACTCACTGGGAGCAAAAACGTTTTCCAACGCCAAGCTGCAAACCAAAGGCCCTTCGAGGGTTTCGCTCGACTCGGGAAACCTTGCGCCAATACAGGGCTTCACCGGCCAAAACGGCGCCCTAGTGCCTGTTTCAATAACGAGCAGCGGCGCCGACAGCGAAAACTACTACTACACAGTCGAGCTCAAGGGGTTTGTCTCGTCAGTTGCAATCACATCAACCGCAGTGGAACGAAACGGAAAGCCAGTGGAGGAAACTGTGCGAGAGCAGAGGTTGTTCGAGAACAACTTCACCGTCGACCACGTGGGCGAGATAAGCATCCGCAAGGACTATACGCTCTACACCCACAAGAAAGACGGCAAGGCAACCGGCGAGGATACCATTGTGCTCATAACCCTCAAGAGCAACTCGCCAATAAGCTTCACAAACATACGCGTGCGCGAGCTAGTCACCCCCGCATTCCTAGCCTACCTGCCGCAAGTAACTTTCAGCGAAGAGCCAGACGTGGTGGAAAAGCAGGAGACGATTGCGTGGACCCTGCCAAAGCTAGGCGCATACCAGGAGTACACCATCTCCTACCTGGTGCACCAACGAGTTTTCACCACCGACCAAGTGCACCCGCCTTTGGTTACAATTGAAGTCGCAGCCCCAACAAAGAACTCAACTGAAACAGACAAGCTGCTAATACTTGGAGCGCTCCTCGGGGGGGCAATACTAGTTGCATACGCAATGCAGCGCTCGTTCGCACCAGAAAAACTTCAAGCGCACCTTAAGCACCACCACGCAAAAGCAAGGCCACACCGCTAAAACACCCGCCGGCCCCTGCAATCAAATAAACAGCAAAGTGAACGAAAATGGATTTCCAACAGCTCACTAAAGTGTTTGAAAAGCTCGAAGGGACAACCAAGCGCCTAGAGCTCACCGACGACTTGGCAAAGCTCTTCTCCGACGCTTCAACCGACGAAGTACGCGTGCTAGCCTACCTCTGCCAAGGCATAATCGAGCCAGAGCACACCGGCCTCGAGCTTGGAATGGGCGACAAGCTCTGCCAGCAAGCAATTGCGCTTGCTGCAGGCAGCAAGGAAAAGGAAATCGTTGCGCTCTACAGGAAAACCGGCGACTTGGGCGAAGTTGCAATGCAGCTGCTTGAGAAAAAAAGCCAGCACACCCTTGGCACCCCGCAAGGAATCACGGTAAAGAAAGCCTACGACAACTTCTACAAAATCGCGACTGCCTCGGGAGAGGGCAGCCAGCAGCAAAAAATCCGCATGCTTGCAGAACTCCTAAACAACTCCACGCCAGTTGAAGGCAAGATGATAACCCGTTTTGTAACCGGCAACCTCCGCCTAGGCATTGCCGAAGCTACAATACTTGACGCGCTCTCGGTTGCGCGCGCAGGCGACAAGAGCCTTAGAAGCGAACTGGAACGCGCATTCAACTTGCGCAACGACTTAGGCGCAGTTGCAGAACTGTTCCTCTCAAAAGGAATAGGCGAAATACGAAAGATCACGCCCCAGCCCTTCTCGCCAATACGGCCCGCGCTTGCAGAAAGGCTTGAAAACGCCACTGCGATAATCGAGAAACTCGGCGAGTGCGCAGTAGAGGCAAAAATAGACGGCTTCCGCCTGCAGGTTCACAAGAAAGGAAGCGAAGTAAAGATTTTCTCGCGCAGGCAGGAGCCAATGACGCACATGTTCCCCGACCTAGTTGAAGCAGTGAGAAAGCAAGTGAAGGCAAAGGAAGCGATTTTCGAGGGAGAGGCAATAGCGTTCAACCAAGAGACCGGCGAGTTCCTTTCATTCCAGGCAACGATACAAAGGAAAAGAAAGCACGGCGTTGCAGCCAAAAGCAAGGAACTGCCGCTAAAACTATTTGCATTCGAGCTGCTATACAAAGACGGGCAAGATTATACAAACACGCCCTACCGCGAGAGGAGAAAGCTGCTTGAAAAAATGGTTTCAAGCAAGGAAATCAATAAGGCAATCGAACCCTCCAAGTTAATCTACTGCCACAGTGCAAGCAAACTCGAAGAATTTTTCGACCAATGCGTCTCAACTGGCTTGGAGGGAATCATTGCAAAAGACTTGAGCGCGCCCTACACTGCAGGCGCGCGGAAATTCGCCTGGATAAAGCTAAAGCGCAGCTACTCAGGCGGGCTTGCAGACACGATAGACGCAGTGATCATAGGCTACTACCTAGGCAAAGGCAAGCGCACGGAATTCGGTTTTGGCGGAATACTAACTGCAGTGTACGACGCGGAGGAAAACCGCTTCCGCAGCATTGCAAAAGTCGGGACGGGCTTTACAGAAGAGGAAATGACGCAGTTCAAGAAAATGCTCGACAAGCTCAAAGTGAAAGAAAAGCCCTCCAACGTCGAAACAGTCCTGGAGCCAGACGTTTGGGTGCGGCCGCAAGTTGTAGTCACGCTCACCGCAGACGAGATAACGCGTTCGCCGGTGCACGCCTGCGCAGTAGGCAAGTTGAAGGACCACGGAAAAGAGGGGCTCGCGCTGCGCTTCCCGCGCCTCACGCAACTGCGCGAAGACCGTTCTGCCAGCGATGCGACAAGCGAGCAGGAAATAATCGAAATGTTTGAGATGCAGGGGAGGATAAGGGAAGGAAACGCTTCATAAAATGTGCGAACAATTTAATATGGGTTAAAAATATGGGCCAACGGGAGTTTTCAAGGAAATCATTCGAAGAAAGCGCTAGGGAACGCCATGCAAAATTAATTGAAAAGTTGGGAGTGACGATTCCACAGCGCCTAAACTTCTGCTATACCCCCAAGGAGGCGCACGATGCCTTCTTGGACCACGCCGAGCTAACCACGCACCAATGGCCAGATTACGCAGCAGGAATAAAAAGAATGCTTAAAAGCCTCGCGTACACTCCCCCGGAAACTTCTCCACTTTTTACCCAACAGTACGTTCCAGGGGCCAAGGCAGACCACATCATTTTGACAAGAAACTTGATACCTGGAAAACCGCCTAATTTTGACGCCGCAAAGCATGAAGTTGCTCACGCTGCACTGCAGGCAAAACAAGACGAAATTCAAGTAGGCCAAAGAAAACCACAGAACTTTACGCCAGGCCTAGGCGGCCAACAGGAACTCTTTGCTTTCCTCCACCCGTTTCTGGTAGAAAGGGAAGCCCAAGCGCGAAAAAGCGTTAAAAAATACTTGGACCACAACTACACGGGCTATAAACTAACCACGCCAGAATACGTCTTTGCCCACAGCAACACTAGAAAATTGTTAAAGTTACCTGGAAGAAAGATAAGGGAATTCCTAATCAAGCTCGCAGGCACAGTTTACCAAGGACAACAAGACGTAGAAAAAGAAGTGCGAACATTTTTGGAACAATAAAAATCAAAAGAAAAAAATCAAGAGGCGAGCTGATTTCCCATGGGCAAGAAAAGTTACTTGGTTGAAAAAAACCCACTTCCGGCAAGCTTATTTTCCAAACCAAACGCAAAAGAAAAAACAAAACTCGGCTCAAGCGCCGCGTTGGAAGTTTACTTGCAGGCAAGCCACTTAAAAAACATCTACCGCAGAGCGTGGCTGAAGTTCCTGCCGAAGGAAAAAATCGAGAGCGACGGCGACCGCGTGTTCGGCGTAACGCTTCTTTCAATGCTGCTTGCCAACGAGTCTTTCCCAGAGCTCGACAAGCGAAAAGTCTTGGAAATGGCGCTAGTGCACGAACTCGGCGAAGCATATACTGGCGACATTGTGCCCGACGACAAGGTGCCTCACGAAAAGAAGTTCCGCGGGGAGAAAATAGCAGTTGAAAAAATCTTTTCCAGCCACCCGCAGGGGAAAAAGTACTTGCAGCTGTGGCACGAGTTTGAGGAGGGCAAGACGCCTGAAGCGCGCTTTGTAAAGCAAATCGACAGGCTCGAACTGGCGCTGCAAACTATTGTTTATCAAGCGCAGTCCGGCAAGGATATCTCTGAATTCATCGAGTTCTCGCAAAAAAGCATTTACGACCCACGCCTGCGCAAAATATTTGACGAGGCGCTGGAGCTAAAGAAAAAAAGAGGGGATTGACAATGTTTGTGAAAGCAAAAATTTCAATAAAAAATGAAGTCATAATTCCAAAGGTATTCCGTAAAAAGTACGGAATTAGACCCGGCGACAAAGTTAGGATTAGCCAAATTGTAGAAGACGGAGAAACCAAACTTGTGATTGAAAAAGGAGAAATGCAGCTCTTTGTCAAAAAAGCCTAGGCAAACAGTTTGTGCTTTTTTACTTTTGACAGGCGTGTCTGCAGCAACTTCTCAAGCGATTGCTTCAAGCCCGCGTTCCTTGCTTGCGAAAATACGTTTGTTTCAATGTCACCGGCAAATGGATCTAAAACAGATTCGCTGCTCGGGTCCAAAACAAAATGCTCTGCCGCTGCGCCAAGGTGACGTACATGAGAATTGCCGACAAAACTTAGAACGCAGCCTTGCCTCAAGATTTCCTCGCCCATCGATATGCTCCTAAGATAGGAGTTTGCAACGAACCTGCGTTTAATCCCTTTCGACCGCGCTGCGAACTTCCCTCCAGCAGTTGCCAGAATTTTCAATGGATTGCTATTTGCAAGCAAAGTACCTGCCCGCCGGTTCCTTGCGGCGTTTTCTATCGAAACAAGCCTGTGCCCGTTTGACAACGCAACCAGCGCCGCATAGGCTATCAAGTCGCGCTCTTTGGGCATAAATCCCCTTCTTACGCCATCCAAGTAATCAGGAGTAAGCTCAACCCCCACCAAAGAGTTTTTCGGCAGCTTGGAAATTTTTGCCTCAACCCTTCGGCGCTCGCGCTCAAGAATTTCATTCAAGCCCGGCAATCCCCGGTCCCTGTGAACCAAGCCCACTACCTTGGGCCGCAATTTGTTCGACATGGGAAAACTAGTTTGTTGCCAAATAAATAAGCTTTGAAAAGTAGTGAAATTACTCATTGCTTTTTGGAGAAAGTCTTTTTTGCAAAAGTGCTTCTAGCTTACCTTTTAGCTCAAGTACTTCGACAAAATGAAGTGGATAAAGAGAGTTTGAGTCTAAGTTCATTTAGTTTCTAAGAGCCGTTTGTTTAGGAGTGCGCGAAGTATCGGCTCTAAACCCTTATTTTCCGAGCGGGAAAAAACTTCTTCAAAAAACCTAAACTCCCTTACGAGAGCTTTTTTCCCCTTAGTTGGTAGTTCGACCTCATGGGTTTTAGAAAGCGGTTCGGTAAGCTGGAATGCGTGTCCTGCACCAATAAAACTCAGCGGCAGTTTGCCGCTTTTTAACTTCAAGCCCATTCCAAGGCTGCGAGTATACGTATGAACAATGTAATTGCGCTGCACTTGAAAATATTGATCCCTTAGTTTATCAGTCCACGCGGGAGTCCCACGTAATTTATTCAGATCACTAAGCAAGGAAAATATTTGCAAATGTTTTTTCCAGCGCAATTCCGTGTCAAGGAGAACTAAGTTCAATTTTCTGTGGCGCGCCTCCCTTATGACAAACGCGAAAATGTCTCCAGGCCACCCTTCACTTTTGGCCTCCAATAGGCTGGGCGTAAGCTCTATTCCCACCCTAGTGCCAGCAGGCATTTTGTCTAGCGCCCTCAATACCCGCGCTCTTTCTTCCGCAAGCATAGCCGAATTCTCACGCTCATTCAAATGGCTCGAAGAATTGTGAATCAGGCCAACTATCCTGGGTTTTGAGACAATTTCCGGGGAAGACATGTAGGGCTTAGAAAACATCTGTTAAAAAAAGTATCTTTTAAAAAAAGTTATTTTTTGCTCTTGAGCGCCTCGATTTCTTTCTCGTATTGCTCGATGTCGCGGCGGATTAGCTCCCTGATGTAGTCCTGCACGCTGGGAAACTTCCTTTTTTCCACCGTGTAATGCTCCAAGTCCCATTCGCCGGGCACTGTGACAAGGTATGGTTCAGAATCCGCCATTGCAAAAACCTGCAGCAAACAACAATCTTCCAGCCAAAGCGCGTTTGACGCACTTCAAGTTGGTTGGACTAAAACATCTTTCTTGATTACTTAATAGCCCATCATATTTAAACATTCACCAAAAACTGCCCGTATCCTAAAACGCTATTTATAAATCGGGGGGCAAATTGGCTGCAAAGAAAAACAGTTTTTTGAAGCTTTAAACATCGTTTAAACCAAAAAAATGCGTAAAAACGCGTGTTTTTACGCTCAATAAATAGTGGAAGTGCGGTGGGGGCGATGGATTCCAGCGGTTTTATGCTCGAAAATGCTTTCCGCAAAGGCTGAACGCGCCAGACTACAGCAAAACGAATCAAAAAAGCTTCAAACATATAGAATCATATTAGTGGAACCGAAATGTTTTTAAATGCAGAATGTTTGATAATGGCAGTGGCTTAAAAAGTGGTAAAACGCTTTTGCTAACGGAAAACTAGAACGGGGTTGTTGAAAAATGATGGATGATTTTATTCAGTCTGCCTTGAAAAACGCGCCAACACGGGAAGTGCAATCAAACGAGGACATCAAGATCAGCGTAATTGGATGCGGAGGCGGCGGAACAAACACCGTCCAGCGGCTCCACAACCTAGGCGTTAAGGGAGCAGGCCTTTACGCACTCAACACCGACAAGCAGCACCTCAACACGCTTGCAGCAGAAATTGGAAAGCTCCTAATAGGCAAGAGCATCACCCGAGGGCTTGGCGCAGGCGGATTTCCCGAAGTAGGCCAAAAGTGCGCTGAAGCAGACATTGAGGCAATCAAGCAAACCATCGGCGACAGCCAGCTTGTCTTTATCTGCGCCGGAATGGGAGGCGGCACTGGCACGGGCGCAGCGCCAGTTGTTGCAAAAGCTGCAAAGGAAGCCGGCGCAATAGTAGTCTCGTTTGTAACCTACCCGTTCAAGCTCGAGAGGGCGCGAGTTGACAAGGCAGACGAAGGCATTGCAAAACTCCGGGAGCACAGCGACTCGGTAATCATATTGGACAACAACAGGCTGGTAGAGCTAGTGCCCAACCTTCCAATGGACCAGGCGTTCCTTGTTGCAGACGAAATCCTCGCCAAGGCAGTAGGCGGCCTAGTATTCACTATAACCCAGCCTTCGCTGGTTAACATTGACTTTGCAGACATCCGCGCAATAATGACCAAGGGAGACCTAGGCATGATTGCAGTTGGAACTGGCAAAGGCCAGAACATGGTAGAGGACGCCGCAGAGTCAGTCAAGCACAACAAGCTTGTAGACGTTGACTTCCGCGGGGCCAAGGGCGCAATCCTGCACATTGCAGGAGGCGACGACCTAACCCTGGGAGATGCAATCCGCGCTGGAGAACTCATTACCGAGGAGCTCGACCCCCACGCTTCAGTGAAGTGGGGCGCGCGCCTAATGCCGGCAGTGGAAGGGCAGATTGAAGTCTGCGCCATAATCACTGGCGTGACGAGCCCATACATCCAAGGAAGGCAACAGGCACTGGAGGCATCCAAGAAGAAGCAAACCAATTACATCCTCTCAGTGTAAAAAAAAAAAGCCGGGCGGCTTGCAATCCGCCCAACCCCCCATCCCATAAAAAAGAAAAATAGAAAGTGAACAGGAAACGCAAGCGAAAAAAACAACCTGAAAGCAACGGAAAACCAGCAAGAAACAAGGAAAATCAAATACAGGAAAGAAAAAAGCAGCCCCATCACAGTTAACCGCCCCACCCACCTGGGCGAAAACACCACCCCACCAAATGGGAGCTGGACGAGAAGAAGCCCCCGTGCCTCTGGCGCAGCGGCGGATTGTCCAGCCCCCGTTCCCTTTTATGGGCAAATTTGCCCAAAATATAAAAAAATGGTTTTGATACAGAAACCCGGAAAAAAATAGGAGGCATGAGAAAAATGGATTCCCTGATACATGATGCGCTGCGGACTGGAAGCGCCAACTCGTCAGCCGCACCGGCACGCGAGTTCAAGTCAGAAGACATTAAGATTAAAGTAATTGGCGTCGGAGGGGCAGGAACCAACACCGTCCACCGGCTGCACAAAATGGGCATTAACTCTGCCGAAACAATCGCAATCAACACTGACGTAAACCACTTGCGCACAATCGAGGCCGACAAGCGCGTCTTGATAGGCAAGCAAATAACCCGCGGCCTGGGCGCCGGCGGATTCCCTGAAGTTGGAATGAAGGCCGCTGAAAGCTCGCGCGAGCAGCTCAAGGAACTCATTGGCGACAGCCAACTGGTATTCATTTGCGCTGGAATGGGCGGCGGGACTGGAACAGGCGCCGCACCCGTAGTAGCACGCATTGCAAAAGAAGCAGGCGCAATAACGGTTGCAATGGTAACCTACCCGTTTGCACTCGAGCGCGCAAGGCTCGACAAGGCAGACTGGGGCCTCGACGAACTAAGGCAGGCTGCAGACACGGTAGTTGTAATCGACAACAACCGCCTAGTCTCGTACGTGCCAAACCTTCCAATGAACCAGGCTTTCGCAGTAGCCGACACGCTTGTGGCACGCGCAGTGAAAGGCATTTCCGACACGGTAATGCTGCCTTCGCTGATGAACATAGACTTTGCAGACCTCCGCATGATAATGGGGGACGCAGGCGTTGCAGCCATCTCAATAGGCGAAGCGTCTGGAGCAAACCGCGTGGAAGGAGCAATCAAGACCACTCTCGAACACCCGTTGCTCGATGTTGACTACGCCGGCAGCAAGGGAGCCCTCATCCTGATAAACGGAGGCCCCCAGCTTGCACTAGGCGAGGCAGTCAAGATAGGCGAAGGGATTACCGAGTCGTTTGACAAGAACGCGTACGTGAAATGGGGCGCCAGGATTAGCCCAGACCTCGGGGACAAGGTAATAGTTACCTCAATAGTCACCGGAGTGACGAGCCCGCACATACTCGGCAGGCAGGAGGCTGCGGCAAGCAAGCAGCGACAGGCAGTCGAGCAGCTTGGCTTGAAGGCAATGACCTGGTGAACAAGGAAAGGCAATAGGGCGGGCAAGAAATTAGTTCCGCCACAGGCCTTTCTAAAAACCTCAAAACAACTTTCCACACCAACGCTCTCGAAGACCAGACCTCCTCTGGGGAATGAATGCGTTGAGCCGGGCCTTTGCTTTTCCGCCCGGCAAAACACTTTTTTACCTTTCAGCAAGCTTATATTTTTTCACTCCGAGTGACTAGCATGCAACTCAAAAAAGTCTGGGGAGTAATGCACGAAGACGATCCAGCGCTACAACCCGAATCACGGCACGTAATTGCAGAAATCGAAAGCGAGCCTACTGGCGCTATAGAGAAGCTCGGTATTGAAACTCTTCCAAAAGACCTCGTAGTCAAGCACAGCGAGACCGAATTGTACTGGAAAAGGGTAGAGGCCGCCGCAAAATCTAAGGGAATACCCTTAGTTTCACTTGAACCGGAAGAAAGCGATCTTTCGCTAGCCTATTTCAACACATTTTTGGCAGACGCTTTGAATAAAAGCGCCCACAAAAATTGGCACGCGTACAAAAAATTGCAGGCTGGCAACCCGAGAAAAAAATACTTTCCAGCAACAAGCGAAATGACCAAAGAATTTGAGCGAGAGAGAGTGACTGAAAACCGATTATTGGAGGTCTGCTTCGCCATAGCTTATAGGCGCTCGCAAAAAATGCTTGATCAAGCTGAAAAGCAAGGCGTCACGCACGCCATTATGGGCCAGATCCACACCGAAGACTTTGAAAAGCAAGGGAAACCAATACCCAAGCCAATACTTCTTGGAGGCGCGCGCACGACTGCCAGGGAATACGCAAAATGGGAAAAACTCAGGCCGGAATGGTACAAAAAGCACGAAAAGCTCGTAGGAAAGTTTGAAGAAATAGCCAAAAGGCATTTTCCGTAAAGAAACTTGCGGCCAGTTGATTCCATGCCAATCAGAAAAATTTGGGGAGTGGTCCACGCTGACGACCTCCATCAACAGCCAGAATCACGGCATTTAATAGCGGAGATAGAACGCGAACCAGATGCCGCTATTGAAAAATTTGGTTTCGAGGCGTTATCAAAGGATGCAGTTTTTAAGACAGGGGAGGACCTGCGATATTGGACGAAAGCAGAGGAAGCCGCAAAAAGAAAGAACGCGCCAATAGTTTCACTCGAGCCAACTGAACGGGAAAGGGTGCTTACGGTATTCACTAGCTTTCTGCTTACGGCATTGGCCAAGTCTGGTTACGATAATTGGCATGAGTTCAAGAAACTGCAATCAAAAAACCCCACTTTGACAAAATATTTTGGGGCAATAGGGGAAATGTGCAAGGAACTTGAAAGCGAGAGGGTAACAAAGCAAAGGGTACTCGAAGTTTGCCTTGCAGTTGCATACAGGCGCTCGCAAAAAATGCTCGAACAAGCACGGCAACAGGGTGTGACCCACCTTATCGTCAGCCACATGCACGCAGAAGACTTTCAAAAAGAAGATCCCTCAATCAATCCCATAATCCTAGGGAGCGGCAAAGCAGTAGGCAGGAAATACGCTAGCTGGGAAAAGCTCCGCCCACTATCCTATGCCAAACATCGGAAACTCGTAGGAAAATTTGAGGAAATAGCCAGAAGGCATTTTCCTTAGAGTTTATGAAGGTTGCTGGCACCTATTTTTCAATAATTCGGTACCTTGCCTCGCTTGCTATTACCAAAGAGCGCTGCAAGCGACGAGGCTCTACTTTCGTTAGGAGCTGCTCGAGGAGCTTGTTGGTGTTTTCAACAGTCGGTTCTGCGGGGCGCAAAATTATGGTTCCGCCGGATTTTCCAGAAAAATAGTATATTTGGCCAAAATCAGCGTCAAAAGTAACGATGACCAAGCCGTTGGTGCGCGCGTATTGTGCGACTTCCTCGTCCTGCGCTTTTTCCAAGCCCAGTTCGCTTACCCTAATTGCGGAGTAGCCTAGCTTGCGAAGAAATTCAACTGTTTTTGGCGAAATGTTCTGGTCAGCTAGAAAACTTGGTTTCAAGAAGAAAGCACCAGCTCTTCGTTCTTCAAAAGCATTTCCGCATAATGAATTGCCGCCTTGACGTCGGCAACCTCAAGCTCAGGGTAATCATCGACGATTTCGCCAATGGTCTTGCCTGCTTCCAAAAGTTCCAAAACTAGGTAAACAGGGATTCGCGTTCCTCTTATGGTGGGCTTGCCGACCAAAACCTGCGGGTCAACTACTATCCTGGATTTTTCCATAAAGAAAAGTGTGCACGCCCCTATAAAAATGCCCGCTGCCCGAAAGTTTCAACATTTAATTAAGGTTATATTCTCAATCCTCCAGTTGATTTCATGTCAATCAAAAACACCCCCCTTGAAGAAACAACAAAAGGGGTAATTGATGAATTCGAACAGCACCGGCTTTCCTTGCGCGAGGCTGCACAAGAACTGGGAGTGGACTACTGGGATTTGCAGGAGATGCTTGCAAGGCAAGGAATACCCGTAACCGACGCAAGCGAACGCGAAGTCAACGAATCAATAGAAGCAGCTAAGCTAATAGCGCGAGCTGACAAAAAGAGTCTGAAATGAACTTAAGCTGCAACATAATGAACTGCAGCCTTGATATCGGCAGGCTGAAGTTCCGGGTAATCCTCGATAATTTCTTCAATGGATTTACCTGCTTCCAAAAGTTCCAAAACTAGGTAAACTGGAATACGCGTGCCTTTAATCGTGGGCTTGCCGACCAAAACCTGCGGGTCAACAACTATCCTAGATTTTTCCATAAAGAAAAGTGCGCAAGCACCTATAAAAACGCAGGCTTGTTGCTGGGGCGCAATGTTGTAGCTAGGCCGTTACCACTGCAGCGTTAGTCAAATGGAACTTCTGCTCAATTACCTTCAAAGGCGCGAAAATCGAGAAACGGCCGCAAGTGGAATAAACACTGCCCGGGGCATGAAACAGCATTTGAAAAATATTTTCTAATAACGCCCGCCACTGTTTTTTGCTTAAGATTCTCCTACTCCAGAATTTCAGCCCATTTTGCGTTGAATTCGGTTGCTTGTTTTCCTTCCAGGTAGCTTAATGCGATGCTTTTGGCTTGGCGCAATAGTTTTTCATCATTCAACCCACTTTCTTCCAGCAGGCTGCCTAGTTTTTCTTCGTTAAATTCTGCGTTTTGCGTCAAGCCGAGGATGTCTTGCGCGTCTTTCCATAGTTTTCCTTGGATGCGCCCGAAGTTGAAAGCCCGGGCTAGGCCGAGGTTGTGGTCGCGGCCTATCAGTGCGCCTATCTTGTAGATGAGCAGCAGCTCCGGTGCGATAATCCACGCTTGAGCGTCTTTGCCGAACTCGTGCCTTTGCTTGTGTTTTTCAGCCAACCCCCAAGGGATGGTTATTGGAGTGCCTCCTACAATTACGCGCCTGTCTGAAGCGACGGCGTCAACGATTACTTCGACTTCTCTTCCACCGCTTGTTTTGCGCGTTTTGTAAAACTCGTACGAAAAGAATGCAGTCTTGCGCTCCCGATAGCCGTTGGCGATAAAATACTGGTTTAGGGTAACGTGCATTGCGGGGGCTGCAGGAAACACTACGTCAATGTCCTTAGAGCCGAGGCCGTGATGGTAAGCCCAGGCCGCCCAGCCGCCTACTATGAGGGGGTCGTGGCCAACGTGCTTGTTGTACCACGTTATGAATTCTACCAGCTCTTTGAGCGTCTGGTCGGTTACTTCTTTGGAGTAAAGCATGGAATGATCCGGCATTTTTTCAACCCCAGGTTTTCTTTATGAGCTCGTCGGCAGCGTAAGCCCTCTGGCTGCATAAAACGTCTATTATCGTGCGGGTTTTCTTTGTCATTCCCACGCTTTCTTTTGCCAACCGAGTGATTGTATTCGAGCCATATGCCGGCCTTACCTGCAAGATTTCGGGTTTCTCAAAATCGTCTTCTTGCTTCAAGTCGTCGGCGTACAAGTCAACCCTAGTGTTGCCCAGGGGGAGCGCGCGCAGGGCTTGTGCCGTCTTTTCGCCCGCATAAGCGTGCACTGAAGGGTCGCGAAAGTAGTCGTCGTAACGCTGCAGGGCGCTAGTCAAACACAGGACTGCATTGGTTTTGGAAAGCAGTTCACTCAACTCCGCTTCATTTGTTTCAACCTCGAAGGAAGCAAAACGAAGTTGCTCCATGCGCCTGAAAAACGAAAACTGCTGCGCCAACGCAGTTGGAGCCAATAATTTGTATTGGCCTTCCCTCCTGGCCGCATACCCGTGGGAAACGAGCCAATTGGTAATAAAATTGACCCACCCGAACGAGACTCCCGTCTGCTCGTGCACGCTCCACTGCTTAAACTCCCTATGCTCAAGCACGAACTTTATTACCTTATATGCCCTCGGGCTAATCAAACGAAGCATACGACCACTATCAGTATCTACTGATAATATTAGTTAACTCCGATATTTAAGCCTTGTCCCGCAGCCGCCGGGCCCCTTTTTTCCATTCTTTCGGGTTGCGCCGGGCCTTGCTTTTCACGCCCGGCCAAAACCACTTTCTTGCACATCCATAAATACTCGCCAAGCCAACTGTCTTCGATTACTCATGAAGCAAAGCCGCGACCAGAAGCGCGCAAAGCAACTGAAGGAAAAGCAGCAGCGCCAGCAGGCGCAAGGCCAGAAGCTTGAGGAAAAGCGGTTTGAACAGCTCAGAACCAAGTTGCCAAAATTTGACTCAATAAAAGTGCTTTCACTGGGCGAGGGAAGTGAATCGGGTTTCGCCCATCGCCTTGCTCAGAGGTATCTAGAGCACGAAACTCCCAGCAGAATAGTCTCCATCGACTTGCAGCCAATAACTTATTCCCCCCCAGTAACCTTACGCACGTAGTTGCCGATGCAATTGACTTTCTCAAGGCAACGCCCGACAACTCCGTTGGGCAAGTGCGCGACCACTTTGCAGCCCACATGATAACTGCAGGTCACAAAAACGCCATGACCATTGCCCAAGACAGGCTCATTGAAGACCAGGCAGCTGCTGGAAACAAGTTTTATCAAGAAATGCATAACCAAAGGGTAAGGGAAAAAACAGCGCGCTCTAAGTTATACGTTTCCCAAATCAAGCGCGTGCTAAAGCCGGGAGGCAGGATTGTTTTGGCAAACGACACCCGCATCGGCAGGCAATTTGCCGACATTCTCAAGTCGCAGGGCTTCAAGATAAGCGGGTTGCACACCTTGGACAGGCACACTAGCAAGTTTGGGTTAGCAGGCACCCATATATGGCTTAGGCCAGAAGAAAAGCTGCAAGTAGTGATAGCAACCAAGCCAAGGTAGCTTCATTTTCCCGCAAGAAAACCGTTTTAACCCTGCTTGTTATCTATTACTTAGTGGTAACATGGAAACAAAGCTAGCGATCTCCCTTATGCTTGCAATAATTCTAGTTCTTCCAGTGGCAATAGCCCAAGGCGCTTACGCCTCCAATTCCATTGCTCTAAACCAGCGCCAGGCAAGCAACTACTACTCTGCAGGCCAGGGAGTGCAATTCCAGTACTACCAGCCGCAGTACGGGCAGCAAACGGTGTTGGTTGTAAGCGGCGACGCACAAAGGATTTACCGAAACTCCAACTACCAGTATGGCTATTGGCAGCCAACCCCTTATCCCACACCTTTCCCGACGCCCGCCCCAACTGCAACGCCTGCTCTCCAGCCAACTTCCACTCCAAAACCAAAGTGTGTTGATGGCACTCCAATGGGCGAGTGTTCAGTCAACAAGCCTAATTTCTGCAACGCAAACCGGCTGTTAGTGGCGCGCGCTAGCGCGTGCGGCTGCCCTTCGGGTAACACTAGGTCGGGCGAGCAGTGCATTGCACCAAGCCCCACTCCTTCCCCGACTCCCTTCTTTAGGCCGACGCCAACTCCCTTCATCACGCCTACTCCCACTGCCTTCCCCATTCCAACGCTGGCACCCGCTCCAGAGCCTGACCGCGTGTCGCGGCTGTTCTACTTCCAGGTTTCAACTGCCGGTGGCTTCCAGCAGAGGTATTTTGCCGCCCAGAAAGGCGACGTCATCAACTTCCGTTTGAGCACCGACAACACCAGCCTTGGCCACTCGCTCACCATCAAGGAATATGGCATAAACTTCCTGATTTCGAGCACTAACATAAGCGAGCCAAACAACGTTCTCTTCTTTTTGAACAAGTCTGGTACTTTCAGCGTAACCTGCGGGTACTGCAACCCACTCAACTACCCCAACGGCTTGGCCAACTTCATTGGCACGCTGCAGGTAAACTAGCCTTAAAGAAAAATACTCTTATTTTGAAGGCGCGCGTTAAAAAAAAGTAAATTAAGAATAGACTAGCGCACGCGAACTTTTTTTCCAAAATACTTCGCGTGCTGCTTGCTCCAGACATCGTTGGGAGTTCGTTTTAGCCAATTGGCATACTGCTTTACGAACTCAAGGCGCTGCTGCCGGTTTTGCTCAATTTCCTTCTCGAGCTCCTTGAAGTCAATTTTTGGGAGTTTTTTCATAGCCAACCACTTTGTTTTAATCGAGTTTTGAAACCCGGTCTTGCACGCCGAGCCTGACTACGAACGCGCTGAATAATTCTTTGTCCAAGTGGCTCTTAAACACTTGCCACAAATGGGCCGCGTCCTCAAAGTCCTTGTCGGAGCCCAGGTAGAGCTTGCCCGCCGCCGGAGCCGACTCTCGCGCCCACCACGGCGCCTTCAACGCCTACTCCCGCCCCGAGTTCTTCGGCAGGCCAGCCCATTACAGTGCCAGTGCCTGGCAAGCCGTTGGAACAACCGGTCGTGGTAACGCCTGAAACGGTGAAGGAGTTCTCTGCGGTAGTAAATCAGGAGAAGACTGTGGAGAAGACGCTTGTGGTGAGGAACTCGGAGTCCAAGCCGCTTGACTTGATTGTTGCAGTGGAAGGCAACGCGCGGGAGCTCGTGACGTTCCATACGACTACTTTCAGGGTGGAGCCGGGGCAGGAGGCGAAAGTTGACTTGAGGCTTTACGCGCGGCCGGGCACTCCGCCAGGGGAATACACTGCGTTCTTCGTGGTGAGGACGATGTCAGGCGAAGTGGTGCAGAGGGTGCCGGTCAAAATCACTGTTTTGGTGAAAGGCGAGAGGCTCATGGACACCGCAATTTCCAAGTACCCGCGCGCTGCAATGCCCGGCGAAGAAATCCTGGTTGGCCTGAACCTAGTGAACGTGGGGGACAATAGCAAGTTCGACGCGACCCTCACTTACGCGCTGGAAAGCCCTGGGGGCAAGGCAACGCGGATTTACTCCGAAACCGTCTCGCTTTCAGACCGCCTTTACTACGAGAGGAAAATCACTTTGCCTGAAGGCCTCGCGCCCGGCGAGTACAGGCTGCAAGTGAGCGCAGAGTACTTCGACGAGTCGACCAACCAGTGGAGGAAAGCGCCTTCCAGCGCGCTGCTGGAAATACTGCCTCCAAAGGAGGTTGCCGTGCCCAACAATGCCTGGCAGGGAGTGGCGCTGCTGGCTGCAATGGCGTTGTTCATAGTGGCCTATGAGTACTATCGCTTCAGGAAAGGCGGGCGAGGCGGCCTAAAAGAATTCGCGTCCCAAGCCTACCAAAGCATTTGGCGCTCCAAGCCGAAAAAAGCGGAAAAACTGTAAACTCTACGGCAACGAAAAACCGCCGCTCGCAAAAAATGCTGGAATTGGCAGAGAGAAGGGGTTTCGCACTTTTTACGTTAATCGGGCTTTGCATCTCTTTTCGAGCCGTGTTTGGCATATGCCAAAAATATAGAATTAACACCTTAATCTTATAGTTGTCAAACTTATACAAAGGTATTTATTGGGTTTGGTGCTTAGAATACTATGGCAATTTTAGTGGGAGAAAAGCGGTTTCGCGTCCCGAATAAGGTATTGCAGCTAGTCGAAGCCAGGAAAAACGGCCCCACCTTATTTTCGGTCAGCTCCTTGGCCGCCGAACTAGGAGTTTCAAAGATTGCGGCCGCTAATTACTTGAGTAGGTTGAATCGCTTGGGTGCAGTTGAGCGGGTAAGCAAGGGATTTTACTCGGCTGGCGCGCGATTTGAGCCCTTGCCCCTTGCTTTTGACAAGAAAGAAGCGCGGGTAAGGCATTTAATCAAGAAAGCCATGCCTTTCGCGCGGTTCGTCGTGTGGAGCACCCGGCGCCTTAGCGCTTTTTACCACAACGTGCCCCGAAGGTATTTTTATTTCGTGGAAACCGAGCCGGAAACTGCAGAAGGCATTGCGGAACTTCTTAGGGAAAATAACTTCCCGTCAGTCGTATTAGGCAACAGGGTTGCTGGGGAGACTGCAAGGGAACTGGTGCTGGAACCCGTGTTTGTCTTGAAGACCAGAAGCTTCTTGGGGGTTAATGGCGGGAAGGGACGGCAGGAAGCATCCTTGGAACGCATTCTTGTCGAGCTATACTTCTTGTTTTCGCGCAACAAGCTGGGCTATTCCCTAGAGGAACTTGGAAGAATTTTTTACAACATTTCAGGCAGGGTGAACCTCCGGTTTTCTCTGGTAGTAAACCTTGCGCGAAGGAAGAAAATAGAAAAAGAGTGGAGAAGCATTCTTTGGAGAGCCGGGCAATTGGATAGCTCGCTCAAGGTTCCACAGAAATACGCTGTCAACGAAAACCTCAGCGATTTTCAGGAACGCAACGTACAAAAATTTATTGTCGACAGTACTGAGTAGTTGATGCAATGGCTATTTACCTCTTCCAGCCAAGAGAGTCGCGCGAGACCGCAGTCAAAGCACTAGAGTTCGCAGCAAAAGCCATTGAGGATTACGTTGAGCAGGCGGTTGAAAAAGCCGGCCGCGAACACAAGGAAATCATCTCAAGAACTCCTCTCGCGTGGCGCAAAGAAATCGAACGCCTGCGCGGCAAGCTGGACCACGCTTTCGGCCACACGGACCACGCAGAACTGGACGAAAAGGAACTAAGCATAATCCGCAGTTCCCTTGAAATCTACCGCCTTGACTTAAGCCGCAAGGCTGTCGGCGTTAAAGAACTAACGCCAGTGCTGGAACAAGTCAACAAAAAAATCGTGCTTGCCGAGTGGGCGAAAGGTGACGGCACGCTGTTCATGAAGTATTATCTGGCACGCCTTCGGGAAACAGGTTCGGGTGTGAGCCCTGCATTGGACCACCTTGCCACACTCGAAGTTTTCGGCCCGGAACTCAAGAAGAAAATCAAGGACAAGCAGGGCATGGATGCCAGGCTTATCGACAAGGCCATTGGCGCGCTTGAAGTGGTGGCCAGGCTTTACTCTTGGAACTTGAATGCCACGTTCAAGGGCGGCACCGCCGCTCAACTGCTTTTACCGCAAGGCCTGCAGAGGCTCAGCACAGACATTGACATTGCAACCAACGCGGGCGAGGATTACGTTGAAAACGCTTTGGATGCCTTGTCCTTGGCAGAAGGTTTTCAATACAAGAAATGGCGGGTCAATCCGGATAAGCAGAAGCGCTTCTTTGCAAGATACGGAATAACATCCCTCTACAGCCCAACGAAAGAAGCCTTCTTCCTTGACGTCGTATTCAAGGACTTGCAGTACGAGAAGCAAAGAACGCAACTCAAGACATTCTACTACGACACCAAAGAACCAGTTTTCGCACTCACGCCTACCCTAAATTCAATGCTCGGCGACAAGCTCACTACAATGGGTCCCGAAACGATAGGCCGCCCGTTCGAGAAAGACCCGCTAAAGCCGGCCAAGCACTTGTACGACATCAATGCCTTGGCGGACTACGCGACAAGCACTCAAGAAATTTACGAAACGTATCGCCAGACCTTCTTGTACCAAAAAGAAATCCGTTCTCTGGAGGGGCTGTCCTTCCAGCAAGCGCTTGACGACCTGCTTTACGCCGCAAAAATATATTCACTCGCGCAAACCATTCCAAAAAGCGTTGCCGACAAGAAAATGCTCGAAGACGCCAAGCAAGCAGTCCAAGGGCTAAATTCACTGGCCGAATTCGTTTCAAAACAAAACCGCGAAATGAGCTTGAGGATAATGGCGCGGGAAGCAAGCGGCAAAATGGCTTTGCTCGAAAAACTATTGGAAATGCATTTAATGAAGGAAGCCAAGGCCGAAGAGCTGAACTCGATACTCAAGTGCATTCCACTGGTAAAGAAAAACCAAGCCGACGGCAAACTTATCGAGCAAGTAAAAAAGGGCTTTGAAAAAATTGACGCCAAAAAACGCCTGCACATCCACCCTACTGAAATGGTGAAGGCCGCTCCCGCCGCACTGATTTACTGGTATGGGCACTATTATCCCTTTGAGTTCAAACAAGCCCTTACGGCGTAGAAGCGTCACGGGCCCCCCAGCCAGAACACGCCCGGGGCGTACAACCCAAGATACGGATAAATTCCAGTGATTCAAATGACCTTACCAACAGAAAAACTGCCACGGTATGAGAAAGGCGCGCAGCACTTGAGAATGGATTGTGGAGGCCCCACTGTTTTTTCTGCAGTTATTCGTGTTGGCTCCCGCCGCCCAAAAGCCATTTGGCGCAGGACTTTCCCAGCCAGGAATTGATGCCCTCGAAAACTCCCGCTTGCTTTTGCGTAAATTAAGCAAGCATGGGAACCGGATGTTTTCGCGGCTTCTTCCGGAAATAGAAAAAGGCGCGTACCTACAAGTACGCGTTGATAAAGGAAAAGACGTTGATTTGGAGCTCAAGTGCCCACTCCAGAAGAAGTTAATGGCCTCCTCCGCAACCTAAAGGCTGCCCCTCTTGGGTGCCCGGCAGGCCGCCTTCGCTGTGGTGGCTCGGTCAGCTCACCGGTTGAAAACGATTTTGCTGCCCGCGAAACTCAAATTCCCATGCGCAAATAAGGCGGGATTGCAATAAAAAACCGCCGCGTTCGCGTAAAATACGGGGCAAGCGCGACCAAACCAATTTCTTAAATACTTGCCTTTCGTAATTACTGCAGGTGGTTTGGGATGGTTTTAGAACTCGCAATTCTTGCAGTAGTGGGCTTAGTGGTATTGGCGGTTGTCTTCATTTACAACAATTTGGTTACGCTGCGCAACAGGATTGACAACTCGTGGTCGCAAATCGACGTCCAGCTGCGCAGGCGGTATGATTTGATTCCCAACCTAGTTGAAACGGTGAAAGGCTATGCAAAGCACGAGAAAGACGTCTTTGAAAACGTTTCAAGGGCGCGCAGCGCAATGATGGGCGCTTCCAGCGTAAAGGACAAGGCTGCAGCAAACAACATGCTCACAGGCGCGTTAAAGAGCTTGTTTGCAGTTGCTGAGGCGTACCCGCAGCTGCGCGCAAGCGAGAACTTCGTGCAGCTCCAGGAAGAACTTTCGGGCACGGAAAGCAAAATCGCGTTTGCCCGCCAGTTTTACAACGACAGCGTGATGGCGTTCAACACCAGCATACAGACCTTCCCGTCAAACCTGCTTGCAAACACGTTCGGATTTACCTCGCGCGAGTACTTTGAGGCAGGAAGCGGCCAGGCAAGGCAGCCGGTTAAAGTGAGCTTCTGAAGGCAATAAGGCTTTTAAAAGAATTAAAAGATAGTTATTTAGGAATCAAGCTTATTTCGGGTAAAAGAGCTTCAAATTGTCTTTTATACTTGGATTTTGTAACTGCTCTTGGAGGTCATGCACTTGGTTAAATTTTCTGCAAAAGTTACCGGAGTCGGACCCGCCAACAGGTCCGATGGCTCATTGGCGGTAGCATTAACTTTGGGAGTGCCAGTGATTAGTTGCAAAGATACTTCAAAGTCCGATGGCGATAAAAATGTCTTTCACATCAAGCTTCCAGGCCAGCAAAACCCAGTACAGGAAAACCGTTTAGTGCTGTTCCTTGCCCAGGAAGAATGGGACGCCTTGGAATGCAAGCCCGTATACGGGGAAGGTTTCGTCTTTGAATCAACAAAAGACGGATTTAAGATAAGCAGGGAAAAGGTAAGATGAATGGACTGCCTCGACATACGCTATAAAATAATTAAGGATGAAAAACTCTGGTTTTCCGAGTGCCTGGACTATCCCGTTTTTACCCAGGGGAAAACCAGGGGAGAAGCCCTGGAAAACCTGAAGGAAGCCTTCATTCTTTATGCCGAAGACCCCGATTCCCAAGAACGATACCATGAACTCAAACGCCTGGCTGCCATACCGGCAGAAACTCAACTGCAAAGAGTCATGCTCTCCATTCCATTGAGCTTACCTGAAATCCTCCGTACTTATGAGCCGCTTGCCGATTTTGTCAGGAAAGGAACTGGTCAAAATCCTTTGTAAGAAATTCGGGTTTGTCGAAAACCGCTTTAACGGCGACCACCTTATTCTAAAAGGAACTATAAAAGGCGTGGCAAAAACCATTCCAGTTCCATTGCATCCTGAAATAGGCAGAAAGCTTTTCAGCAGAATACTGAAAGAAGCGGAGATAACCAGAGATGAATTCGAAAAAGCGCTCTAACCTTCGGGAAGCCGCACAAAACATTTTAGGAATTCTTACAAAGCTTCTAGTAGCATAAGTTGCGTAATCAGAGGTATTTTGGATGCAAGAACGAAGGAACTTGTACGACGAGATTTCAGGCAACAAGGCCAAAAGCATCCTCCTAGTGGTATTTTTCGTGCTAATCGTCATTGCGTTGGGCTGGGTGTTTGGCAGGCTCACCGGCTACGGCAACGGGGGGCTTGCTCTGGCGGCAGTTGTTTCGATCCTCATGTCGGGCGTTTCGTGGTTTTACAGCGACAAGATAGTCCTTTCTCTAAGTAGGGCTCGGCCAGTTGAAAAAAAAGAGTTTCCCTACTTGTACAACACTGTCGAGGGGCTTGCCATTGCGGCGGGAATACCAATGCCTAAAGTGTACGTGATTGACGACGGCGCGCTAAACGCTTTTGCAACAGGAAGGGACCCAAGCCACGCCTCGATTGCGGTTACAACCGGCTTGCTGCAGAAAATGGATAGGCAGGAGCTCGAAGGCGTGCTTGCCCACGAGCTTTCGCACGTGAAAAACTACGACATCCGCTACATGGCAATGGTTGCAGTGCTCGTGGGCATTATCGCTTTGCTTTCGGATTGGACTATAAGGAGCTTTTTATGGGGGGGCGGGAGGGACCGCGACAGGGAGGG
>Ga0209515_10001648_pt1 | contig 36712 bp, 18 predicted proteins | sample Subgroupgradi54m_FD_187454 | JGI IMG/M metagenome (GOLD analysis project Ga0209515, IMG submission 187454) | Subsurface groundwater microbial communities from S. Glens Falls, New York, USA - GMW60B uncontaminated upgradient, 5.4 m (SPAdes)... ... | reverse complement strand
GTGGACCTCTCTCCGATAGCTACTCATGGACGAATATCCCAGCCAGCATGGTGGATTCCGGAACGCCGAAGGACCTTGATCTGACGACCCTGCGCATCAAAATTACGGATACCGAAGCGGCGTTTTCGAGTTTACCAGACTCCAGGCGAGCCGATGTGTCGAACGCCAATTTCACCATTCAGGGGTCGTTGACGGTGACGACTCCCAACACGGGGGTGACATGGATCGTTAACGGCTCCCAAACTGTGACGTGGACGACCACGGGCAATTTGACGGCGAATGGAACCGTCACCTTGAAATTATACAGTGGGCCCAATGGCAGCACGTTTGACAGCACCATCATCACCGGTCTCACCGCGGGAAACGATGGGAGCACCAATAACTATACCTGGACGATCCCTGACAAAATTGGAAGCACATGGAGGGTGCAGGCGGAATTTGTCCCGACGCCGCCCAACACTCCGCCGGATGCCAGCACCGGCGTCTTGGATCAATCGGATGTGGATTTCACGATCAAGGGGTCCCTCACGATGACCTATCCCAACGCCGCCGGGATCACGCTCGAGACGCAGAAAGCCTACAGCCTCACGTGGAACAAGACCGGGACCTTCCCAGGCCCTGGAGTCGGAGCCTGTCCTTCCAGCCCCGGCACGACCAATCAAGCCGATCTCTACTATTCCACCAACAGCGGCGGTTCCTATCCAAATCTGATTGCGTCCTGCCAGCCGGCCGGCACCACATCGGGCTCCTACTCTTGGACGGTTCCCACGTCAGCCGTCACCACGTTTGGCCGCATCAAAGTTGTCCAGAGCGGCGATTCAGCGATCTTTGGGACATCAGCCAACGATTTCACGATTGTGGCCTCCATTACCGTGACCCAACCAGATACGACCAACATCGTCTGGAACGTGGATGACACCAACCGCTCCATTACCTGGACAATCAATGGGACTGGGATCACCAATGTGGACATCAGCTACTCCTGCACCGGGTCGGGCGGCCCCTACACCCCGCTCGCATCCGCGGTCAGCGCCGCAGCCGGGACCTGGCCATGGCCGAGTATCCCCGACAACATTAGCGGCAACTGCTATGCCAAAGTGGCCAACTCGGCCGCCACGACCATTAGTGACATTTCGAACAATCCGTTCCGTATCCAGGGTCGCCTCCAACTCACCTATCCGAACGGTGGGGAGGTGCTGAAGATTGGGAACACGTCGCAGTCCATCACATGGATCAATCATGGCACGTTGAGTGGGACGGTGACGTTGCTCTATGCCACGGATGGAGGCACGAACTATACCAATACCATTGCTTCAGGGGTCCTGATTACCGCGCTGACAAGCACATGGAACCCCATTCCTGATGTTGCGAATGGGTTGAATACGACGTGCAAAGTGAAGATTACCCCCTCCGATACGGTCAATGTCTTGGAAGATGTCTCCGATGCCAACTTTGCGATTAAGGGGACCATCACCGTGGCTGCGCCGGTCGGTGGAGAGACATGGATTGTGAATGACACGACCCGTCAGATTACGTGGACGAAAACCGGATCCATCGCCACCGTCGACTTGCTCTATTCCACCGATAACTTTTCGCTCAGCAATGTCTCGATCGCCACCGGCCTGAATGCGGTCACCGGCACACCGTACACGTGGAACCCCATCCCGGACGACGTCAGCAATACCGTGAAAGTCAAGGTCAAGCTCGGAGCTGATGCGACGGTTTTTGGGACATCGCCGGCCAACTTTTTCATCAAGGGCGCATTAACGTTGAGCGCTCCCGTGGGAGGCGAAACGTGGTTCGTGAACGATACGACCCGGCACATCACCTGGACGCGAAAGGGAACCACCGGATCCATGACCGGCAATGTCAAGCTGGAATACTCCACTGATGGCGGTGTCACCTTCCCGAACCTGATTAATAACACGACGTTGGCCAGCGCGCTGGACTATGCCTGGTCCCCAATTCCCGATGCGATCGGGACCAACCGCCAGGTGAAAATGACGCTCTTGAGCGATACGTCGGTGACCTCACAGTCGCCCGCGAACTTTACCATTAAGGGGAAGCTCGCAGTGACGTTCCCTGGGGCGGTGTCCGGCAATGCGCTCATCGTGGGAGATACGACGCAGAACATTACCTGGGCCACGACTGGGACGATAAGCCAGGTGAATGTGTACTACGCGACCGATGGCGGGACCCTCTATACCTTGATTGCCGGGCCGATTTCCAATCTGGGGTCGTATAACTGGAATCCGATTCCTGATGCGATCGGGACCAACAACAAAGTGAAAGTTGAGAATAACGCCGATACCTCGGTCAACGGCGTCTCGGCCAACCCCTTTACCATCAAAGGGTCGGTCACGATTACCGCACCCAATGGAGGAGAGACGTGGATTGTTGGGGATAGTTGTCCAGGCGTGAGTTGTCGAGCGATTACCTGGACCAAGACCGGTACGCTGTCAGGCAATGTAAAGATTTTGTACTCTACGGATGGCACGACTTTTCCAGATCCTGCCAATGTGTTGACGAGCACGACCGCGGTGACCGCGCTGAGCTATAACTGGACCCCAATCCCCGATGTGATTGGGACCACGTTAAAGGTACGCATCATTTACCTCAACGATACGACCGTGACGGATGATTCCAATGCGAACTTTACGGTGAAGGGATCCCTGACGATCACCGCACCGAATAGCGGAGAAGTGTGGGATTTGGGGTCGACTCAAAATATCACCTGGAACAAAACCGGAACGTTGGGAAATGTGAAGCTGGAGTACTCGACTGATGGTGGGGTGACGTATCCGAACTTGATTACAGGGTCTGTCTCCTCAACCTCGCCCTACCCCTGGCCGATTCCTACGAACACACCGCTGACGACTACCGCAAAGGTGCGCATCACCCTCCTGAGCGACACGACGGTGACCGATGCCTCGGACAATAACTTCCGCCTCAAGGGGAAGCTCACCGTCAACGCTCCCAACGGGAGCGAGACCTGGGTCGTGGGCGGTTTGCAGAACATTACCTGGACACCGGTGGGGGCGATCGCCAATGTGAAGCTGGAGTATTCGACAGACGCCGGGGTCACCTACCCTGCCGGGAATCTCATCACCGCGTCGACCCCGGCCGGTGCGGGCAGCTATACCTGGACCGTCGCCGACGGCATCAGCGCGCAGGTGAGAGTCCGTATCAGCGATGCGTCTGACGCCACGGTGACCGCCAGCTCGGCTGCGAATTTCACCATTAAAGGATCGTTGACGCTCACCGCGCCCACCGGCGGCGAAGTCTGGATTGTCGGCACGTCGCAGAACATCACCTGGACCAAGACCGGAACCATCCCGAACGTGAAATTGGAGTACGCCACCGATGGGATCACCTTTACCAACACCATCACCGCTTCCACCTCCGGTGGCGTGCTCAGCTATCCCTGGACGATCCCGGATGCCATTGGCACGACCGTCAAGGTGAAGATTAGCGACATCGGCTCGGTCCCGGCAAGCCCCAGCACGTCTGCGTCAAACTTTACCATCCGAGGCTCGCTGACCATCACAGCGCCGAATGGAAACGAAGGGTGGTCGATTAATGCGGCCAACAACATCACGTGGACCAAGAGCGGGACGCTCTCCGGCAACGTCAAGTTGGAATATTCCACTGATGGAGGGGTCACCTATCCTCCGGCCAACCTGATCACCAACACGGTTCTTGTGACTGCGCTCACCTACGCCTGGACCGTCCCAGACAATCCCTCGACCCAGGCACGGGTGAAAATCACGTACTTGAATGACACAACCGTCAACGACCAGTCGGATGCGAACTTCAGCATCAAGGGATCACTGTTCATCGCGGTGCCGAATGGTGGTGAAGTCTGGAAGGTGGGTGAGAGCCGCAACATCACCTGGACCCGTGGTGGGAGTATTGCCAACGCGAAGCTGGATTACTCAACCGATAGTGGAGCGACCTATCCGAATTCGATTACTGCCTCCACTCCTGCGGCGAACTTGAGCTACGCCTGGACGATCCCTGACAGCATCTCCAGTACGGTTCGGGTCCGGATCACCGATGTCGGCGACGCCACCGTGACCGATCCGTCCGACGCCAACTTCAGCATCAAGGGAACGCTGACCCTCACCGCGCCCACCGGTGGCGAGACCTGGATTGTCAACGGCGTCCAGAACATCACCTGGACCAAGACCGGGACGATCCCGAACGTGAAGCTCGAGTACTCCACGAATGGCTTCCTGAATGAGCTCCAGACCGTCCTCATCGTGGCCTCTACACCGGGGGCCACGTTGACCTACGCGTGGACCATCCCGGATGCCATCGGCAACGCCCTCAAGGTGAGGATGACCAATGTCAGTGATGCGACCGTCCTCTCTGTATCTGGTGCGAACTTCACCATCAAGGGCTCCTTGGCGCTCACCTCGCCGGTTGGCGGCGAGACTTGGATTGTCAATAGCGCCCACAACATCACCTGGACCAAGCAAGGTTCCATCGCCAACGTGAAGCTGGAATACTCGAAGAATGGATTCCTGGATGAATTACAGACCTTTGTCATTACCGCCTCGACACCAGCCGCTCCGCTCAGCTACGCGTGGACCGTGCCGGATGCCATTGGGACCGCGGTGAAGGTTCGGGTTTCGGATGCGTCTGATTCAACAGTGAACAGCCGTTCTGGTGCCAACTTTACGATCAAGGGATCACTGACCCTCACCGCCCCGAATGGCAGCGAGGTGTGGACCGTTCTCTCCAGCCGCAACATCACCTGGACGAAAGTCGGTTCCATCGTCAACGTGCAGCTCCAGTACTCCACGGACGGTGGCTCCACGTTTCCCAATACGATTACGACGTCAACGGACGCGACCCTCGGTACCTATGCCTGGACCGTCCCGGATGCGATTGGAGCCACCGTCAAGGTCCGGGTGACGAACACCGCTGATACCAGCGTGTTCGATGATTCCGATGCCAACTTCAAGATTGTCGGGGTCCTTTCGGTCACGACGCCAGTCGGTGGCGAGAAATGGACCGTCGGCTCCGTGCAAACCATCACGTGGACCAGGACCGGCTCCATCGCCAATGTGAAGCTGGAATATTCGACCGATGCCGGTGTGACGTATCCCAACCTGATTATCGCCACGACGCCTGCGGCCGCGTTGAGCTACGCGTGGACCATTCCGAACAGCCCGAGTGCCACGGTTCGAGTGAAAATCTCTGATGTCACAGACGCCACCGTCTTGGCGGCCTCGGCTGCCAACTTCAAGATCAAAGCCGGATTGACGGTCACCGCCCCGAACGGGAGCGAGGTCTGGACGGTGGGCAGCGCCCAGACGATTACGTGGACGACCGTAGGGACCGCCGCCAACGTCAAACTCGAGTACTCCACAAATGGGGGCACGACCTATCCGAACGTGATTACGGCGACGGTCGCGAACACTGGGTCCTATTCCTGGACCGTGGCTGACGCGATCTCCACCAGCGTGAGAGTCAAGGTCACCGATGCGGCCGACGTAGATGCGTTCGACGACTCGAATGCCAACTTCAAGATCCGCGGAGCGCTCACGGTCACCGCCCCGAACGGCGCTGAAGGCTGGCAGATTAACACGACCCAGAACGTCACCTGGACCCGGGTCGGCACGGTGGTCAACGTGAAGCTCGAGTACTCGACCAATGGCTTCGCCGATGAGCTGCAGACGGTTGTGATCAGCGCCTCCACTCCGGGCGCGACGGGGACCTACGCCTGGCTGATCCCGGATGCGCCCTCGGCGACGGTGAAAGTCCGGGCCTCGGACGCGTCGGATGCGACGGTCTTCGATCTCTCCAACGCGAACTTCTCCATCAAGGGGTCTCTCACCGTCACCGCCCCGAACAGCGGGGAGGTCTGGGTGGTGGGCAATACCAACAACATCACCTGGACGAAGTTTGGGGCGATTGCGAACGTCAAACTCGAGTACTCCACCGATGGGGGCGTGACCTGGCCGGTGGGGAACCTCATTGTCGCCTCTACCCCGGCGGCTAGCTTAAGCTACTCGTGGACGATCCCGGATGCGATCGGATCCAGCCTCCGTGTTCGGGTGAGCGATGCAGCCGATGGGACCGTCAACGCCACCTCCGCTGCGAACTTCAGCATCAAGGGCTCCATCGTGCTCACGGCCCCCACTGGGGGGCAGGTCTGGATCGTGGGGGCGAGCCAGAACATCACCTGGACGAAAACCGGCTCCTTCCCGAACGTGAAGCTCGAGTACTCGACGAACGGCTTCCTGGATGAACTCCAGACCGTCCTCATCACCGCCTCGACCCCGGCAGCCCCCTTGAGCTTCGCGTGGACGATCCCGGATGCGATCGGGACGAACCTGAAGGTACGCGCCAGTGATGCCGCGAACGCAACCGTCGTCTCCGTCTCCGCGGCCCCCTTCACGATCAAAGGATCGCTCACCCTCACTTCTCCCGTCGGTGGGGAGCTCTGGCGGGTGGGTGAGGTTCGGAACATCACCTGGACGAAGACCGGCTCCATCGCTACCGTGAAGCTCGAGTACTCGACCGACGGGGGCACGACCTACCCCAACGTCATCACGCTCTCAACGGCTGCGACGACCGGGACCTACGCCTGGACGGTGGCGGATGCCATCGGGACCACCCGCCGCGTGCGGATCACCAACACCGCGGATGCGACGGTCAGCGCGAGTTCTGCGGCCAACTTCGAGATCAAGGGCCAGGTCACCGTCACCGCCCCGAACGGGAGCGAGGTCTGGACCGTGGGGAGTTCCCGGAACATCACCTGGACGAAACAAGGGACCTTTAGCTTCGTGAAGCTCGAATACTCCACGAACGCCTTCGCCAATGAGCTGCAGACCACCGTGATCGCCGCCTCGGTGGACGCGGTCCTGGGCACCCCCTACGCCTGGACCATCCCGGATGCGATCGGCACGAGCCTCCGGGTCCGGGTGACCAACACCGTCGACGCTGCGGTGGTCGATGTCTCGGACGCCAACTTCAAGATCGTCGGCTCCTTCACCCTCACCGCCCCGACCGGCGGCGAATCGTGGACCGTCGGAACCAGCCAGAACGTCACGTGGACCAAGGTTGGGTCGATCGCCAACGCCAAACTCGAGTACTCGACGGACGGCGGCGTCACCTACCCGAACGTGATCGTGGCCTCCACCGCTGCCGGCACCGGGGCCTATGCCTGGACGATCCCCGATGCGATTGGGACCACCCGCCGCGTTCGGGTGTCCGATGCCAGCGACGCCACCGTCAGCGCGGCCTCGGCCGCCAACTTTACGATCAAGGCTGGTTTTACGGTGACGGCGCCGGTCGGCGGCGAGGTCTGGACGGTGGGGAGCGCCCAGACCTTAGCATGGACCACGGCGGGCACCGTCGCCAACGTGAAGCTCGAGTACTCGACGGACGGTGGCTCGACCTACCCGAACCTCATCATCGCTACGACCGCGAACACCGGCACCTATGGGTGGACGGTCCCGGATGCCATTTCCACCTTGGCGCGGATCCGGGTCAGCGATGTCAACAATGCGAACGCGTTGGGGACCTCACCAGCCAACTTCAAGATCCGCGGAGCGCTCACGGTCACCGCCCCGGTCGGGGGCGAGGCCTGGACGGTTGGCGCCTCCCAGAACATCACCTGGACCCGCACCGGCACCGTCGCCAACGTGAAGCTCGAGTACTCGACCGACGGGGGCACGACCTACCCCAACATCATCACCGCGTCCACCCCGGCTGTCCCGTCAAGCTACGCCTGGACGATCCCGGATGCGCTCTCGCTGACCGCCAAGGTCCGGGCCTCCGATGCCTCCGATGCCACCGTGAGTGCCACCTCACCTGCTACCTTCTCGATCAAGGGCTCGCTCACAGTGAGCGCCCCGGTCGGCGGGGAGGTGTGGGTGGTGGGTGCAACCCAGAACATCACCTGGACCAAGGTCGGCTCGATCGCGAACGTCAAGCTCGAGTACTCGACCGACGGGGGCCTCACCTGGCCGGTGGGGAACCTCATTACCGCCTCGACCCTAGCCAGCGCCTTAAGCTACTCCTGGACGATCCCGGATGCCATCGGGGCGAGCCTCCGCGTCCGAATCACCGACACGGGCAATACGACGGTCAGCGCGACCTCGCCCGCGAACTTCAGCATCAAGGGCTCCATCGTGCTCACCGCTCCCACCGGCGGGCAGACGTGGATCGTGGGCACCTCCCAGAACATCACCTGGACGAAGACCGGGTCGTTCCCCAACGTCAAGCTCGAGTACTCGACGAACGCCTTTCTGAACGAGTTGCAGACGGTTGTGATCAGCGCCTCGGCGCCGGCGGCGCCCTTGAGCTTCGCCTGGACGATCCCGGATGCTATCGGGACGAATCTAAAAGTGCGGGCCTCCGACGCAGCCAACGCGACGGTCGTGTCCGTCTCGGCCGCCGCCTTCACGATCAAGGGCTCCCTCACACTGAGTTCCCCGGTCGGTGGCGAGCTCTGGCGGGTGGGCGAGAGCCGCAACATCACCTGGACAAAGACCGGGACGATCGCGTTCGTGAAGCTCGAGTACTCCACGGATGGCGGCACGACCTACCCGAACGTCATCGCCGCCTCCACCGATGCGACGACCGGGACCTACGCCTGGACCGTACCCGATGCCATCGGGGCGACCCGCCGCGTGCGGATCACCAACACCGCGGATGTCACCGTCAGCAATGCCTCAGCCGCCAATTTTGAGATTAAGGGCCAGGTCACCGTCACGGCCCCGAACGGGAGCGAGGTCTGGACCGTGGGGAGTTCCCGGAACCTCACCTGGACCAAGCAGGGGACCTTTAGCTTCGTGAAGTTGGAATACTCCACGAACGCGTTTGCCAACGAGCTGCAGACCACCGTGATTGCCCTCTCGGTCGATGCGGTGCTGGGGACCCCGTACGCCTGGACCGTGCCGGATGCGATCGGGGCGAGCCTGCGGGTCCGGGTGACCAATACGGTTGATGCCGTCGTCGTCGATGTCTCGGATGTCAACTTCAAGATCGTCGGCTCCCTCACCCTCACCGCCCCGGTCGGGGGCGAGGCCTGGACCGTTGGCACTTCCCAGAACATCACGTGGACCAAGGTCGGCTCGATCGCCAACGCCAAACTCGAGTACTCGACGGATGGGGGGGTGACCTACCCGAACGTGATCGTGGCCTCGACGGCTGCCGGCACCGGCGCCTTCGCCTGGACGATCCCCGATGCGATTGGCGCGAACCGGCGCGTGCGTATTGCCGATGCGAGCGATGCCACCGTGTTCTCCGCGTCAGCAGCCAATTTCAAGATCCTTGGAGGATTTACCCTGACCGCGCCTAATGGGGGCGAAGTCTGGACGGTTGGCGCAAGCCAGAACATCATCTGGACGACCGCCGGCACCGTGGCCAACGTCAAGCTCGAGTACTCCACGGACGGTGGAACCACGTACCCGAACACCATCATCGCCACGACCGCGAACACCGGGACATTTGCCTGGACCGTGCCCGATGCGATCTCCACAACGGTGAAAGTACGCATCAGCGATGTCCTCGATGCCACAGCGTTTAAAGTCTCTGCTGCCAACTTCAAGATCCGTGGCTCATTGCTGATCACCGCCCCGAACGGCGGAGAAGGTTGGCCCATCAGCACGATTCGGACCATCACCTGGACGAAGACCGGGTCGATCGCCAACGTGAAGCTCGAGTACTCGACGGATGGCGGGCTGACCTATCCGGCGGGGAATCTCATCGTGGCCTCGACACCAGTGTCCACCTTAAGCTACGCCTGGACGATTCCAGACGCGCCCAGCGCGACAGCGCGGGTCCGGATCACCGACGTTTCAGATGCGACCGTGACCGATGACTCCAACGCCAACTTCAGCATCAAGGGACTGTTGACGATCACCGCCCCCAACGGCGGGCAGACCTGGATTGTGGGCTCTTCGTATAACATCACCTGGACGAAATTTGGCGCGATCACCAATGTGAAACTCCAGTACTCGACCGATGGAGGTGTCACCTGGCCAGATCCCGGTAAGGTCATTATCGCTTCGACGGCGGCCTCGCTCCTCAGTTTTACCTGGACCATCCCAGATGATATCTCTACCACCGTCAAAGTGCGCATCACCGACACCGGCGATGCGAGCGTCTTCGACGACTCCGATGCCAACTTCAGTATCAAGGGTTCGTTGACGGTCACTGCCCCCAACGGCAGCGAGACCTGGGTCGTTGCCACCACCCAGAACATTACCTGGACGAAGACCGGCACCATCCCGAATGTGAAGCTCGAGTATTCGAAGAATGGCTTCGCGGATGAGCTCCAGACATTCCTCATTACCGCGTCGGTGCTATCAACGCCGGCCAGCTACGCCTGGACGATTCCGGATGCCATCAGCTCGACGGTCAAGGTTCGGATCAGTAACGTGGCTGACGCGACCGTGCTTGACCTCTCCGACGCGAACTTCTCCATCAAAGGTTCGTTGACAGTCAACGCGCCTGTTGGAGGCGAAACCTGGATCGTCGGCGCCAGCCAGCCGATTACCTGGTCCAAGGTCGGGTCCATTGCCAACGTCAAGATCGAGTACTCCACCGATGGAGGGGTGAGCTATCCGAACCTCATCGTTGCATTAACACCGGCTTCAGCGGGCAGCCTTAGCTGGACCATCCCTGATGCGATTACGACAACCGCTCGCGTGAAGATCAGTGATGCGAGCGACGCCACCGTATTTGCCACCTCTGCAGCGAACTTTAAGATCGCGGGCTCGCTCACCCTGACCGCGCCCACCGGCGGTGAGGCCTGGTTGATTGGCAGTACGCAAAACATCACCTGGACGAAGACCGGCTCCATCGCCAACGTGAAGCTCGAGTACTCCACCGACGGTGGCGTGACCTATCCGAATTTAATCGTGGCATCGGTGTCCGCGACGCTTGGGACGCCATACGCCTGGGTCATCCCGGATGCGCCCTCGACGACGGCGAGGGTCAAGGTCACGAACACCGCCGATGCCACCGTCTTCAAGAGTTCCGCGGCGAACTTTAACATCCGCGGTTCAGTGACGTTGACATCCCCGGTCGGTTCCGAGATCTGGGTCGTGGGCCAAAGTCGCAATATCACCTGGACCCGCACCGGCTCCTTCGCCAACGTGAAGCTCGAGTACTCCACCGATGCCGGGGTGACCTACCCGAACCTCATCACGGCATCCACGCTCGCCAGCGCACTCAGCTACGCCTGGACAGTGCCGGATGCGATCTCGACGACCGTCAGAGTCAAGATTACGCAGACCGACGATTCTGCGGTCACCTCGGCTTCGCCCGCGAACTGTAAGATCAAGGGATCGGTCAATCTGACCGCCCCCAATGGCGCGGAAGTGTGGATCGTCGGGGCGAGTCAGAACATCACCTGGACCCGCACCGGCTCCTTCGCCAACGTGAAGCTCGAGTATTCCACCAACGGATTCTTCGATGAACTGCAAACCGTGCTCATCACCGCCTCAGCGCCGGCCGCCCCCCTCAGCTATGCCTGGACGATCCCTGATGCGATTGGAAGTAGCCTCAAGGCCCGGATCAGCGACGCAGCCGATTCAACCGTCACCGCCACCTCAGCCGCGAACTTTACGATCAAAGGCTCTCTCACCCTCAATGCCCCCGTCGGTAGCGAGGTGTGGATTGTGGGGGCGACGCAGAACATCACCTGGGGCAAGACCGGCACGATCGTCAACGTCAAGCTCGAGTACTCCACGGACGCCGGGGTGACGTACCCGAACGTCATTACCGCCTCCATCGCCGGATCGGCCCTCACCTACGCTTGGGCGATCCCAGATAACATCTCCTCGACTGCACGAGTGAAAGTGACGAACCTCGCCGATACGACGGTCAGCTCCAGCTCGGCGGCCAACTTCAAGATCGCCGGATCGCTCACCCTGACCTCTCCGGTCGGAGGCGAGATCTGGATTGTCGGAGCCACCCGGAATATCACGTGGACCAAGACCGGCTCCATCGCGACGGCCAAGCTGGACTACTCCACCGACGGTGGCGTCACCTACCCGAACATCATCACCACCTCCGTGGCCGCCAGCGCCTTGACGTTTGCGTGGACCGTTCCAGACAACATGTCCTCAACCGTCAAGGTGAAGATCACCAATACCGCGGATGCGACCGTGTCGAGCGCCTCGGCGACAAACTTCAAGATCGCCGGTTCCTTCACCCTGACGTCGCCGGTGGGTGGCGAAAAATGGTCCGCCGGGTCCACCCAGTCGATCACCTGGACCAAGACCGGCTCGATCGTCAACGCGAAGCTCGAGTACTCCACCGACGGCGGGCTGACCTACCCGAACCTCATCGTCGCCACGACCCCGGCGAGCGGTCTCAGCTATGCCTGGGTGTTGGGCTCCACCACGAGCACGCAGGTTCGCGTGCGGATCACCGACGTATCCGACTCCACGGTCTTCGCCACCTCGGCCGCCAACTTCAAGATCATGGGAGGCTTCACCCTGACCGCCCCGACCGGTGGCGAAGTCTGGGTTGTCGGGAACTCGCAGAACATCACCTGGACGACGGTTGGGAGCGTGGCCAACGTCAAACTCTCCTACTCCATCGATGGCGGCACGACCTATCCGAATGTGATCGCCGCCTCGACGGCGAACACCGGCTCGTACGCCTGGACGATCCCCGACGCCATCGGGACGACGCTCCGGGCAAAGATTGAGGATATTCTCGACGTGGACGCCTTCAAAACGTCCGCCGCGAACTTTAAGATCAAGGGTTCGCTGACCGTGACGGCGCCCAACGGCGGGGAGATCTGGAGCGTCGCCTCGGGACGGAGCATCACGTGGACCAAGACCGGGTCGATCGCCAACGTCAAGATCGAGTATTCCACCGATGGAGGCCTCACCTATCCGGCCGGGAATCTGATTGCGGCGTCGGTCAATGCCGCCACCGGCACGCCATTTGCGTGGACGATTCCTGATGCAATTAGCACAACGGTGAAGGTGAAACTCACCGATCTGACGGATGCCACGGTCTATGATGACTCGAACGCCAATTTCACCATCCGTGGTAGCTTTACGCTCACAGCACCCAACGGCGGGGAAAAGTGGAAGGTCGGCAGCACCCAGTCGATCACGTGGACGACCTTTGGGACGATTCCCAACGTCAAGCTGGAGTATTCCACCGACGCTGGCGTGACCTATCCGAACGTCATCGTCGCCTCGGTCGCCAACACCGGCACCTACAGCTGGTCGATCCCCAACGCGATCTCCGCCACCGTTCGTGTTCGCGTCTCGAACGCCGCCGATCTCGGAACCCTCGCGACCTCGGCCGCCAACTTCAAGATCATGGCTGGCCTTACGGTGACTGCGCCCAACGGCGGCGAAGTCTGGGTCGTGGGGGCGAGCCAGAACATCACGTGGACGACGGCTGGGACGGTCTCCAACGTCAAGCTCGAGTACTCAACCGATGGGGGCGTGACCTATCCGATTGGTAACCTGATCTCAGCCTCGACACCGAATACCGGCACCTTTGCCTGGGCCGTGCCGAATGCCATCTCTGCCACGGTGCGTGTCCGGGTCTCTGACGCGACGGATACCATCGACGCCTTCGCGGCCTCGGCGGCCAACTTTAAGATTCGGGCTGGGTTCACTTTGACCGCACCCAGCGGCGGACAGGCGTGGACCGTCGGGACGACGCAGAGCATCACGTGGACGACGGCTGGGACGGTCTCCAACGTCAAGCTCGAGTACTCAACCGATGGGGGGACGACCTATCCCAACATCATCGCTGCCTCAACAGCGAACACCGGCACCTACGCCTGGGTCATCCCTGATACGATCACAGCCGCTGCGAGGGTTCGGGTGTCCGACATCAATGACATCACCGCCAACGCGATCTCTGGTACGAACTTTAAGATCCAGGGCTCCCTGACGATTACCGCACCCAATGGAGGGGAGCAATGGACCGTCGGGTCTGTCCGCACCGTCACCTGGACCCGGGCTGGGTCCATCTCCTTCGTGAAGCTGGAGTTCTCGACGAACGGCGGCGCGCTCTATGCACCGATCATCGCGTCGACCTCGAACACCGGCAGCTATGCGTGGACCATCCCCGATAACATCTCCACCAACTGTTTAGTCAAAATCAGCGACACCAATGATGCCACTGTCAATGATGTATCAGATGTCGCATTTAAGATTCAGGCCGGATTCACCGTGACCTCACCCAACGGCGGTGAGGTCTGGGGGGTGGGGAGTGCTCGAACCATTACCTGGACCACCAACGGCACGGTGAGTTTTGTGAAGCTCGACCTTTCCGCCGACTCCGGCGTCACGTTCCCAACCCTCATTACGAGCTCCACCAGCAACCTCGGGACCTATGCCTGGACGGTTCCAGATCTCGTCTCTGGAACCTTGAGAGTCCGCGTCTCCCAGACGACGGACGCGCAGGCGTTCGACACCTCTGACGGGAACTTCAGGATCCGTGCGACCTTTACCCTTTCCTCACCCAACGGTGCTGAGCAGTGGCGGGTGGGGCAGATACAGAATATTTCCTGGTCAGGGGTGGGGACCATTCCCAACGTCAAGCTCCAGTACTCCAGGGATGGCTTTCTCGCTGATCTGCAGACGATCATCGCCTCAACGCTGAACGTCAGTCCGTACGCCTGGACGATTCCGGATTCGATTTCCAATACCGTGCGGGTTCGAATCTCGGACCCCAACGACATCGGGGCCTTCGACGATTCGAACGCCGACTTCCGGATCACCGGCAACTTCACCGTCACGGCGCCCAACGGCGCTGAGCAGTGGATTGTGGGGACCACCCAGAACATCACCTGGACCAAGACCGGTTCTGTGACGAATGCGAAGATTGAGTACTCCACCGATGCCGGGGGCACCTGGTTAAGTATCGCCGGCTTGACACCCAACAGCGGCACCTTCGCCTGGCTCGTGCCGAACACGATCACCGCGCTTGGGCGGGTGCGCCTCAGCGACCCGGCGGACGCCACGGCCAATGACATCTCGGATGCGAACTTTAAGATCAAGGCCGGCTTCACCCTCACCGCGCCCATCGGGGGCGAAGTGTGGACCGTGGGTGAATCTCGCAACGTCACCTGGACGAACACCGGCACGGTGCCGAACGTCAAACTGTCCTACTCGACGGACGGCGGTGTGACCTATCCCAACACCATGATCGCTTCCGCCGCGAACACGGGGACCTACGCCTGGACTGTGGCGGATGCCATTTCAACGACCGTCCGGGTGAAAGTCGAGTCCACGACCGATGTGGATGCCTTTGCCACTTCAGCCGCCAACCTCAAGATCCGCGGCGCTCTCCTCTTGACGGCCCCGAACGGCGGGGAAGGATGGAAGATCGCGCAGACGCAGACGATCACCTGGGTCACGACCGGGACGATCCCCAACGTGAAGTTGAGCTACTCGACCGATGGCGGTCTGACGTTCCCGAGCGTCATCACGGCATCGGTGGCGAACACGAGCTCCTATGGCTGGCTCATGCCGGATGCGCCGAGCACGACGGCCCGCGTGCGCGTCGAAAATGTCACCGACAGCACGGTGTTTGATGACTCCAACGCCAACTTTAGCATTCAGGGGAACTTCACCGTCACGGCTCCTAATGGGGGTGAGATCTGGACGGTGAACGACGTTCGCAGCATCACCTGGACGTGGGGCGGGACCATCCCGACCGTGAAGCTGAGCTATTCAACAGACGGGGGGGTCACCTATCCCACCGTGATCAGCGCTTCAGCGCCGAATGGCGCGGGGTCGAGCGGCAGCTTCAGCTATGCCTGGACGGTACCGAACAGTATCTCGACGACCGTGCGGGTCAAGATCGAGAGTACCGCAGATGCGGCGGTCTTTGACACCTCGGATGCCAACGTTAAGATCCAGGGCAAGTTGGTGGTGGCCACGCCGAACGGTGGCGAGCGCTGGGTGGTGAATGAGACCCGAGCCATTACGTGGACGACCACCGGCACGATCCCCACGGTGAAGCTCGAGTACTCCACCGACGGAGGCACCACCTACCCGGCCGGGAACCTGATCGCCTCCTCCATCACGAATACCGGCACGTACAACTGGATCGTGCCCAACAATCTTTCCACCACGGCACGACTGAGGGTGGTCAACACGGCCGATACCACCGTCGTCGGCCAGTCCAACGCGAACTTCACGATCGACACCTACAAGGTATCCTTCCGGATTCGGGACCTCTTGACCAACAATAGTCTCGATCAGATCACCGTCAATGCCAGCACCAACACCAACGGCACTCCTGCCTACACCTGGGCAGCCTCTGGGCTGGCGTCCCCCATCAACGATAAGCCGCTCCAATTTGGCACCTGGTCAGCCACCTTCACCCGGATCTCGTACGGGGACCAAACGCTCAACTTCGTCGTGGATCGCGACTACCCCTCCACAGCGCCCCTCGATGTCTTCATGGAGACTCAGGTGGTGCATATCTGGGAGGCGGTGACGGAGATCGCCTACAATACGACGACCGATACCGCGGCTGTCACCTCCACGCTGCGGCGGGATGGCTCTACGGTGCCAGGGGCGGTCGCCTGCACGGTGAAATTCTACGATGGGCCGACGCTCATTCAGACCTTCACGAACAGCGGGGCGCCAGATGCCCAAGGGTTCTACAGCTTCACCTGGACCACTCCCACGGGGTTGGTGGCCGGGAAGGTCTATAACGTGGTCACGACGGTCAACATCGCCAGCGGCGGTGTGTTCAACAGCCCGAGGACGTTCAGCGTGACCGATATCAAGAAGCTCCAGGACGTGCAGGATACGGTGAATACGAAGCTGGACAAGCCGCTCTCCGCGGTCGAGACTGCCATCCTTGGGCCGATGCAGACGAAGCTCGATACCCAGACGACGACGTTGAAGAACACCCTCGGGTTCACCGACGCGGACATCGCAGCCGGCAAGAGCATGAAGAGCGAGCTCACGGCCCAGACGACCGCGGTCAACACCGCCATCAACAACTTCACGACCCAGGTCTCCTCATCGCTCATCAGCTTGGATACGGCCGCGACTCGGAGCGATACGTCAACGAAGAAATTGGAAGATGTCGCGCTGCAACAGAGCGGGAAGCTCTTGGTTCCACCGGAAGCCACCCCAGGTCTTCCGCTGAGCATCCGGTTCCGGGTGCCGGAAGGCACGCCGGTTGTCGGGGCTCCCACAGTGAAGATCCAGAACGCGGATAACGTGGCGGTGGTGAATAACCAATCGATGCAGGTTGTGGCTGGCACGACGAACCTCTATGAGTTCACCATCGACCCCGTGGATGCTCGCGTCTACACGCCTGGACGGAACATCGCGGTCAGCGTCGAGGCCCTCCTGCAGCGGGTCGGCTCCTCGGAGACGGTGAAGACCCTGGCGACGGGGACGATCTTCATCAAGCGCCCGGAGGGGCGTCTCCTCATGCGGCAGACGGTGAAAGCGGGCGAGAAAGTCCGGATCCAGTTGGTGGGGGCTGCCAACTGGGGGCCCGTCATCTCGCTGTCCGCCAACGGGGCATCGTTGGCCTCCGCCACCTCGATGACCAAGGTCGGCACTGACGGCAAGGTCACCACGTTCGAGTACACCGTGCCTGAAAACATCGCCACCGTCGTCCCGTTGGGGACGGCGATCACGGCGGCGGTGAGTGAGCCGCTCACCGGTTTCCTCGACCAGGGCGCCTTCACATTCACGGGGACCTCGTTGGACGACCTGGCGGGTCAGATTGCCGCCTCGGGTGGAGGCAAGACGCTCGCCCAGGATACCTTGAACGCCGTGAAGAATATCCAGGGGAGCATGCGAGATGACAACGGGCACATTGGGCAGAACCTGGAAGCGCTCAAGCAGAAGATCGACCGGATCCCGCGTGCCATCGCCGAGGAAGGGCAGACCGTGCAGATGCGGCGGACGATCAATCAGGTGGCCGACTCCATCAAGACGCTGGCCGGAGACCAGGGCTATGACTTCAGCCAGCTCGTGAAGAAGGGGCTGGACGAATCCCCGAACTTGAAGCAGATCCGGAAGAAGACGGATGAAGTCCAGGGGGCCACAGAAGTGATGCAGATTCTCATGGAACGGAAATTGGGAGGCGTCGATGACCCGGTGGTCCATGTCACCTATCAGTAAGCTCCCAGCGCTCCTGTGGCTCGTGAGCGGGGTGCTCCTTGTTTCCACCGCACCCGCCTGGGCAGAGCGGTTTGAGCGGGATCCGATGACGATGCGGGTCATCGCCGTGAACCCATCCGCAGACAAGAGTCGGACGGTGCCGGTGCGGATCGACCTGCCACAGGAGGTCAAGCCCAGCGACGTCCTGGATCACGGGGAGCTGGCGGTGGATTACGATACGGAACGATCCCTCTACTACGTCCACAAGCCGGAGGTGACGCTCGCCCCGAAGCAGACGAAGGTCTTTGAAGTCCTGGTGCGGGACGTGTGGTACGTCCCGGAGGCGGACCTTACGGGCTTGAAGAGCCACACAGCACTCCTGCTGCATCGGCTGCAGAAAAGCGAGTATTACGAGGCCGCCAAGAAACTCGGCGACTCGATTCAGTCACGGCTGGACGACGTCATCAAGATGCAGGAAGACGAGACGATCGGCCGCCGCCAGCGGATCGGGGCGTACCGCCGCAACCTGCAAGGGTTGCAGGTCATCAAGGAGGACATCGCCCGGATGGAGAAGCTCCTCTCGTTCGCCGGCGGCCCGCCCGTGCCTCAAATGCTGCAGGAATCGCCGCTGAAGTCCGACGCCCCCTCCACGACCACGACGTGGCTGGTCATCTTCCTCATCATCATCTTCATGGGGCTGTTGGCAGGCCAATTCTTCTTCACCTGGCACCGGCGCGCGTCGGGAGCGCTGGAGGGAGGCGGGGAACTGGGCAACTCCCAAAGGCCCGGCGCCCCAACGCCGATGCCAACACCGGAGCAGCCATCGCGGTAGCCTCTACGCAGACGAGCGATCGGGTCGAGACACAGAGCGAACCGATGAGGTTGCTCTGTGTTTGTTCTCAGCAAGGTTGCGGTATGGAGCTTTTGGATACTGCCTTAATTTGACCATTCACACCACAGAAGCACAGAAGCGCCACAGCCCGCCCCGGCACGCCGGAGCGGGCCGGGGAAACACAGAGAAACCGTGCGAGAACTCCTTCTGTGTCTCTGTGGAATTCTGTGTTTCGGTGGTGTCAGCTGGAAATTAAGGCACTACCAACTTTTGCAAAGCGGGAAGGGAGTCTTCAGGGAGGGGATAGACGATGCCGACGGCCACGCTCTCGGTCTTGGTGACGACACCTGAGGGCGTCCTCTTCAGCGGGGCGGCCCGCCACGCAATCTTTCCGGGAGAGCAGGGCACGTTTGAGATCTTACCGCTCCACCGGCCGCTCGTGAGCCGCTTGCGTCCTGGCGCGGTCGTGGTAGGCCCTCAGGTGTGGATGATCCGGGCAGGGGTGGTGAGCGTGATGGCGGACGCCGTGACCGCCGTCGTCGAGTTGCACGCCCCGGTCGTTGGGGCGGGGGAAAGGGTGGACACGTGAGTGGGAAGCATGAACCGGAACGTGGCGCTGACGATTATCTTCATCCTGTGCATCCTGGGGCCCTCCCTGGTGATCGCGGCCACGGGATTCTCCAGCATTGGGGCGCTGGGCAGGAATCCCTCGGCGGCCCCCAAGATCCTCACGGCGATGACGATCACCCTGATCTTCGCCGAGGCGGTGGCGATCGTCGCGTTCCTGGTCGTCTGGCAACTCTTTGCGCCAAAGTAGGAGGAAGCCCGGCATGGCATTCTGGCCCTTGTTCGTCCTGCTCCTGATCACCTTCGCCGTCATGGTGGGGGTGATGCGCTACGTCCTGATCCGCCACTACATGAGCGCGACCGCCCATCTACAGAGTTTGAGTGCGGAGTACTCGCAGCGCCACGAGGAGCTGAAACGGCGGGTTGAGGAGGCGGAGCACCACTACCAGGAGCAGATGCAGCGCGCCAAGCAGGAGGCCGAACAGTTCATCCTCCAGGCTCGGCGGGAGGCCGACACGGTGCTCTCCGAGTGCCTCGACGGGGCGCGGAAGGAAAGCGAGCAGATCGTCCAGCAGGCTCTCGATACGCGGGACGCCCTCCGGAAGGAGTTGGAGCAGGCGATGGAGACCCGCGCCGTCGAACGGGCCTGCGAGATTATCCAGTTCGCGCTCCCGGAGCCGGTGCGGCGGGAGATGCAGACCCATTGGATCCAGGAGATCATCCACAACGGCTTGGCGCAGTTGGAGCGGCTCAAGGGGGACGAGTCGGCGCGCGAAGCCACGGTCGTGTCGGCGTTTCCCCTCACACCCGAGCAACGCAGCATCCTGCAGGAAAGATTGAAAGGCCAGTTGGGTCGCGACCTTGTGGTGAACATGGAGGTCGACGAACGGCTCGTCGCCGGCCTGACCATCAGTGTGGGGAGCCGGATCCTCGATGCGAGCCTGGCCTCGCGGATCCGACAGGCAGCCCGTCATGCTCAAGACGCATCCTGATCTTGGCGTGCAGCCTCCTGCCGCCGCATTCGAAATTCGGGAGGTGGGGACCGTCAAATCGGTCAGGGAACTCATTGTCCGGGCGACCGGCCTCCCGTCCTGCATGAACGGGCAGATGCTGGATTTCTCCAACGGCGCCTTGGGGATGGTCATGGGTTTCACCGAGCACGAGGTCCACATCCTCGTCTTCGGCGGCAAGGGACGCATTCGGGCGGGCGACGAAGTGTACAACCGGGGCGAGGAGTTCCGCATCCCTGTGGGAGAACCGTTCATCGGCCGCATCGTCAACAGCCTCTGCGAACCGGTGGATGGGCGCGGCCGCGTCGCGTCCACGGAGCGCTTCCCGGTGTTCGGGGAGGCCGCCGGGATCATGGAGCGCTTGCCGGTTGAGCAGACGATGGAAACCGGCACGAGGATTCTTGATGCGGTCATTCCTATCGCGAAGGGCCAGCGCCAACTGATCATCGGCGACCGCATGACCGGCAAGACAACCATCGGGATCGACGCGATCCTGAACCAGGAGGGGAAGGGCACCGTCTGCATCTACTGCTGCACCGGGAAGGCCTACTCCAGCCTGGCGAAGGTCGTCCGGCTCTTTGAAGCGCGCGGCGCCATGGCCTACACCGTCGTCGTGAGCGCCCCCGCCTCGGCGTCGACCGGGGAGCAGTATCTCTCGCCCTACACGGCGGCGACGCTCGGGGAGTATTTCATGCGTCATGGCCGGGACGTCCTGCTCGTCTTCGACGACCTCACGCGCCACGCGTGGATCTACCGCCAGCTGTCGCTGTTGCTGGAGCGCGCGCCAGGCCGCGAGGCCTACCCCGGCGATATCTTCTACGTCCATTCCCAGCTTCTCGAGCGGGCCGCGGCCCTCAAGCCGGAGTTCGGCGGCGGGACGATGACCTTCCTGCCCATCTGCGACATCCTCCAGGGTGACGTCACGGGTTTCGTCCCCAGCAACCTCGTGTCCATGACGGACGGCCAGATCTACTTCAACACGTCGCTCTTCAACAAGGGCATCAAGCCGGCGATTGATTTCGGCCTCTCGGTCTCCCGTATCGGGAGCAAGGCCCAGTGGCCGGCGATGCGGGAGCTCAGCGGGCGGCTGCGGCTGGAATACGTCCAGTATCAGGAACTGCTGCAGATGACCCAGCTGCGCACCAATCTCTCGAAGGAGGCCGAGGCCAAGCTCAAGCGGGGCGAGGCCATCACGAACCTGCTGGTTCAGGACAAGACCCAACCGGTTCCCATGGAGGATCAGGTGACCCAGCTCTACGCCCTGCGCCGGGGGGTGCTGGACGAGCTCCCCGCAGCCCAGGTCAAGCGCTTCAAGCAGGAATTCGGGACGTTCCTCCAGCAGACGGCCCCGCAGCTCGTGCAGGAGCTGCGCACGACGAAGACGCTCACCGCCGAGGTGAAACGGGCTCTGGACGAGCAGCTCCGCACCTATCTCGAACAACTCGTCTCCTCCGGTGGAGGGGGCAACGCAGGATCGTAAGCTATGCCATCGCTGACGCGGCTGAAGCAGGAGATGCAGTTCAACGCCCGCCTGGCGGGCCTGCTGGATGCGCTCAAGTTGATCGCCGCGCAACAGTTCCAGATCCTGGAGCGCGCATTCCGCTCCAATGAGACGTTCTTTGAGGCCATCCAGACCATCGCCGTCGCCTGCGACCTCCGGCGCCTGTCCCATCCGTTCACCCGCTCATCGGGACCGGTGGGGGTGATCCTGGTCACGTCTGACACCGGGCTCTTGGGCGGGTTGAACCAGCAGGTTGTCGCCACCGCGATCCAGGAGTTCCGCCGAGAGCCGGGCGAATTGATCGTGGTGGGCGAGCGGGGGCTCTCCTACGTTCGGGAGAGCGGCCTTCCGCATCGGGCGTTTCCCGGCGTCACGGACAGCGCGCGTCGGACCCTCGCCCAGCAGGTCCGGGACTACGTGCTGCAGCAGGCGTTGTCCGGCCGCCTCGGCGCGCTCAGCATCGTCTACCCCCGCGCGCTCTCGTTCAGCATTCAACGGGTCGAGCTCCTCCGGGTGCTCCCCTGCACGGAATGGCTGCAGCTGACGGGTGGGCCGCGGGTGCCGCGGCGCCCCGTCCTCTCTGAGTCCTCGCGGGACGGCCTCATCGAGTACCTGGTCTGGTTCTGGCTGGGCCAGCGGTTGTTTGAGGTGTTCGGCATGAGCCGGATCGCGGAGCTGGCGGCGCGGTCCATCCATCTCGAGGGCAGTTGCCAGGAGCTGGAGCGACGCGGGCAACGGCTCCATCTGCGGTACTTCCGGGAGCGGCACGAAGTGATTGACCGGAGCATGCGGGAGCTCTTTGCGGGGAGGGCGGTCCATGGCAGCGCCTCGTAGCCATCCGGAAGTCCCCCTCGGCCGCGTCGTCTCAGTGCAGGGGCCGGTGGTGGACGTGAAGTTTCTGTCCGCGTCCGATGTGCCCAACGTCTTCGACGTGATCGAGACGGAGACCCAAGCGCACCAGCCGGTGGTGTTGGAGGTCGCGGAACATCTGCCGGGGAACCTGGCGCGGTGCATTGCGCTCACCTCCACGCTCAATCTCCAGCGCAACGCTTCGGCGCGCGCCACCGCCGGCGCAGTCCACGTGCCGGTGGGCCACGAGCTCTACGGCCGGATCGTGAACGTCCTCGGCCAGCCCCTGGATCTCAAAGGGCCGATCACCGCGGCCGAATCCCGTCCCATCCGCCGGCCGGCGCCGGCCGCCAAGTTCCAGCAGCGCGCGCGGCAGGAAGCCCCGGAGCTGCTGGAGACCGGTGTCAAGATCATCGATCTCCTCTTTCCGCTCGTGAAAGGCAGCAAGAACGGCATCTTGGGGGGTGCTGCCTTGGGCAAGAGTGTCCTGACCCTCGAGCTCATCCACAACATGGTCAAGGAGCACCACGGGGCGTGCGTCTTCATCGGGGCCGGGGAGCGGATCCGGGAAGGGAACGAGCTCTACCATGCGCTCGTGCATCACGAGGTGCTCGACAAGGTTCAGCTGGTCTACGGCCAGATGAACGAGCCGCCCGGGGCCCGCTTCGGCGTCGCCATGACGGGGATGACCCTGGCGGAGTTCATTCAGCGGGAGAACAAGGACGTCCTCCTCTTCATTGACAACGTCTTCCGGTTCCTCCAGGCGGGCGCCGAAATCTCCACCCTGCTCGGGCGCGTCCCCTCGGAGACCGGGTATCAGCCGACCCTCGCCTCCGAGGCGAGCGAGTTCCACGAGCGCATCCGCTCCTCGCAGGAGGGGGGCGGGTCCATCACGTCGCTGGAAGCGGTCTACGTCCCGGCCGATGACCTCACCGACCCGGCCGTGGTGGCCCTCTACAGCTTCCTCGAGAGCATCATGGTCCTCTCCCGGGAGCGGACCCAGCTGGGCCTCTACCCGGCCGTCGACCCATTGCTTTCATCATCCAGCAATCTGGATTCCGACATTGTGGGGGCCCATCACTTCGACGTGTCGCAGGAGGTGATGAGGACGATGCAGAAGTACGAGGAGTTGCGGCGGATCGTCGCGGTGATCGGGATCGATGAGCTCTCCCAGGCCGACCGGACGCTGTACGCCCGGGCGAGGAAACTGCAGAACTTCCTCACCCAACCCTTCTTCGTCGCCGAGGGCTATACGGGCAAGCCGGGCGAGTATGTGACCGTGGCGCAGACGACCGAGGGATGCGAGCGGATCCTGGCCGGGCGTGTGGACTCGGTCGCCGAGGAGAAGTTCTACATGATCGGACAGTTGCCGTGGTGAGATCGCTCGAGGATGTCGAGAGACCGTTTCATGACTGCTCAGTGAAATCCCTGGGGAGGGAGCGGGACGTGTGATGGAGACGAAAGGGGCTGCAAAACAACTCGGCGAGCTGCTCGTGGAGCGCCGCCTCATCACGCCGGGCCAACTCGAGGAAGCGCTGAGACGCCAGCGGCTCACGAAGGAGTTCCTGGGGGCCATCCTGGTCCAGATGGGGGCGGTGACCCCGGACGCCCTCCTCTCGGCCCTGTCCGCGCAATTCCAGATCCCGGTGGAGCAGCTCACGGTGGATGGTGTGGACTGGCGGTTGGCAGGGCGGTTTCCGAGTTCGGCCTTCTCCGGCGGGCGCTGTTTCCCGATTCGTGCGGACAGCGAATCGGTCACCGTCGCCATCAGTAATCCGCTGGAGCTGACGGCGCTCAGCGCGATTGAGAAAATCGCCGGCTTTCGGACGGTCAAACCGGTGTTGGTCTTGGAGCAGGAGCTCCAGGCGGTCCTTCGGGCCCACCGGGAGCGCGCCTTGCGGCAGATCAACGACCAGTTGAGCGACCATGGCTAATTTCAAACCCACGAAACTCGGCCAGCTCCTTCTCGAACAAGGAGGGCTGACGCAACAGCAGTTGAACCAGGCGCTGCAAGAACAGGCGGAGACCCACCGCTTTCTCGGCACCATCGTCCTCCAGCACGGCTGGGTGGGGGCCGAGCCGTTCCTGCAGCTGCTCGCCCGGCACTACCGGATGCCGCTCGCCCGGTTCTCCGAGGAGGCCGTCCAGCGCGCTGCCGTGGAGGCCATCCCGGTGAAGATCGCCCTCCACTACCGGGTCATGCCGCTCCAGGTCAGGGACGGGAGTCTCACGATCGCCGTCGCGGACCCCCAGGACACCCGGCTGGTCGATGAGCTGCGCAACGCCCTGCAGGAGCGCTACCAGATCGAGACGGCCCTCGCGACCGAAGAGGAGATCGAGCAGGCCATCAAGAAGCACTACGGGGTCGGCGCGGAGACCGTCAGCAAGCTGGTCACAGAGCAGCCGCAGGGGCTGCGCCTGGAGGCGGTCGGGGAAGCCGCGCTCGAGGACATCGAGCAGCTGGCGACCGACGCCTCGATCGTGAAGCTCGTCAACCAGCTGATCCTCGAGGCGCACCACCGCCGGGCGACGGACATCCACCTCGAACCGTACCGCGGCAAGGTGCGCCTGCGCTACCGGATCGACGGCGTCCTCAGAACGGTGGACGTGCCGCCGACGATTCGCCAGCTCTTTCCCGCGATCCTCTCGAGGGTGAAGGTGCTCTCCAACCTCAACATCATGGAGCGACGGCTGCCCCAGGACGGGCGGGCGAGCGTCATGGTCGGCGAGGAGAAGCTCGACCTGCGCATCTCCGTGCTGCCGACACCTGCGGGGGAAAGCATCGTGATCCGCATCCTGCCCAACCGCATGCTCCTGGAGCTGAAGGACCTCGGCTTCCATCAGGAAGACCTCGAGCGGCTGAGCCGGATGGTCACGGCACCCCACGGCCTCATCTTCGTCACGGGCCCGACGGGGAGCGGCAAGACCACCACCCTCTACGCGATGCTGAAGACGATCAACACCGCGGAGCGGAAGATCATCACGATCGAGGATCCGGTCGAGTACGAGATGGAGGGCGTGACCCAGGTGCAGATCAATTCGCAGATCGGGCTCACGTTCGCGCAGGGGCTGCGGAGCATGTTGCGCCACGATCCTGATATCATGATGGTCGGGGAGGTCCGCGACCTCGAGACGGCGGAGCTGGCCATCCGCATCGCCCTGACCGGCCACCTGGTGTTTTCGACGCTCCACACGAACGATGCGGCCAGCGGCGTCACCCGCCTGCTGGACATGGGGATCGATCCCTACCTCATCGTGTCCTCCGTCGAGTGCTTCATCGCCCAACGGCTCGTGCGTCTGCTGTGCCCGACGTGCAAGGTGGAGGCGAAGCCAGAGCGCAAGGAGTTCCGTCGCGTGTACCGCGCGCAGGGGTGCGAGGCGTGCCAGCACACCGGGTTCCTCGGCCGCACCGCCATCTATGAGGTCGTCGCGATGTCGGAGCCCCTCAAGGCCCTCGTCATGGCCAAGGCCTCGGCCGACGAGATCTGGCGCAAGGCCATTGAACTGGGCATGCAGACCATGCAGCAGGATGGGTGGGAGAAAGTCCAGGAGGGGCTCACCACGCCCGACGAGGTGCTGCGGGTCACGCAGGAAGATGAGATCGCCCGGGTCACCAAACCGGAAGAATCGTGATGCCGACGTTTCGCTACACCGCCAAGCGCGGACCCGATCGTCTCATTGAGGGAGTTGTTGAGGCGGACAGCCGAAGCGGGGCCATCACCCAGCTCGCCCAGTCCGGCTACGTCCCCATCCGCATCATCGAGCAGGGCTCGGCGGACGCCCGCCCGGTTGAGCGGCCCACGGTGGGGCCTGCGCCGAAGCTCCCGCGGGTGCGCGCGGCGCACCTGACGATCTTCACCCGCCAGTTCGCGAGCCTCGTCCGCTCCGCCGTCCCGCTCCTTCGTTCGTTGAGGATCTTGGAGGACCAGGCCACGCACCACGATTTCCGCTACGTCCTGCATGCCGTAGCCGAGGAGGTGCGCCAGGGCGAGACCCTCTCATCAGCCTTTCACCAGTTCCCCACCGTGTTCTCGCCCCTCTATGTCAACCTCATCCATTCCGGCGAGATCAGCGGCGCGCTGGATGCCGTGCTCGAGCGGCTGGCGGAGCAGCTGGAGCAGGAGGAGGCGATGCGGGTGAGGATCCGCATGGCCCTGACCTATCCCGGCTTCGTCGCCGTCGTGGGGGCCGCGACGGTGGTCTTTCTGATGACCTTCGTGATGCCGCGGCTCTCCCGGCTCCTCATGGGCCTTGGCGAACGGCTGCCGCTGCCGACGCAGATCCTGCTGGCGGTGTCGGGATGGATGTCCACCTGGTGGTGCTGGGCGGTACTCGGGGGGATCGTGACAGCGCTCTTCCTCCTCTGGCGGGCGTTGGGGGAGCGCGGCCGGCTCCTGGCGGACCGCCTGCTTCTCCGGCTCCCGCTGGTCGGCCCATTGATCCAGCAGGTCGAGATCGCGCGGTTCGCCCGGGCCTTCGGGCTGCAGATCACCCACGGCATCGCGATCCTCCAGGCGATCGAGGTGGCGATTCAGGTGTCGACCCATCGCCAGATCCACGCTGAGCTCTCACGGCTGCCGGAGGGCCTGCGGCAGGGGACGTCGCTCTCCGCCTGCCTCCAGGGCAGCGCGATCGGCACGCCCTTCCTTGTCAACACGGTGATCGTCGGAGAGGAGAATGGGAAGGTCGGCGACGCCCTGACGGAGGTCGCCGCCTACTACGAGCGGGACAGCGAACGGTTGCTCCAGATGGCGGCGACGCTGGTGGAGCCGATGCTCATCGTGGGGGTCGGCGTGATTGTGGGCTTCATTGTCCTGGCGGTGCTGCTCCCCATTTTCGAGATGAGCTCGATCAACCTCTAGTACTTCATTATTTAGTTTGACATGATCGATGGCTCGTGTACGGTTGACCGTGTACCGTGTACGGGGATGGACGGTACACCGTACACGGTTCACGGTACACGAACTGATCTATTCAATCTGGCTGGAACACGCGTCACGGCAGGAACAGGGAGGGAGGGCACGATGCGCACGGGTCGCCGGGGATTCACGCTCATTGAACTCATGTTGGTCGTCGTGATCATCGGGGCGCTGGCCGCCATGGTGGTCCCGCGGCTGGCCGGCCGATCAGAGGAAGCACGCATGGGGGCCGCGCGCGCCGATATCAAAGGCAACCTCGCCCTGGCCCTGCGGCTCTACGAGATGGACAATGGGCGCTACCCAGCCACGGAACAAGGGCTCAACGCCCTCATGGCGAAGCCGACGAGCCCGCCGGTGCCGCAGGACTGGAAGGGCCCCTACATCGAGCAGGAGCCCCTCGATCCCTGGAAGCACCCCTACCAATACCGCTATCCCGGCAGCCACCCCCCGCGGGACTACGACCTCTCCTCCCTCGGTCCGGACGGCGTGGAAGGTAAAGACGACGTGGCGAACTGGAACTGACGGTCCCGATGCGCCCCCTGGACCGCGAACGACCCGCCATCGGGCCACGGCCTTCGGCCGTGGGCCCGCCGGTGCGGCCTCCTCGAGCGTGTGGGCGGGATGTCGTGGTTCGACTCGCCTCGCTCGCTCACCACGATGCTGAGCGGAGTCGAAGCATCGCCCCACTCGGGGCGTGGTGGCAGGGTGCCACCCCACACCCAGCGGTGGAGCCGACCTCCCTCGCCGGAATGTCCCCTCCACTCCCAGTCGCATCCGGCATGCCCGAACCACACCAACGCTGGGTGTGGGGTGGGGCTCCACGTGCGGCCCGCCGCGGGTTTACGCTCATCGAAATCCTCATCAGCGTCGTCATCCTGGCCTCGGCCTCCGTCCTCGTGATGCAGGCGCTGGCGCGGGGAGCCTACACCCTCGCCGTCGCCACGAACCGGATTCGGGCGTACGCCTTCGTGGCGACCAAGATGGCGGAGCTCTCCACGAGCCTTCGGCAGGGGATCGCCCCGGATCGGAGCGGCCACTTCCGGGTGGGGCGCGATGAGTTTCGGTGGTACGTGCAGTCCTCTGAGCTGCCCGACGGCCCGAAGCTGGAGCTCATCACGCTGACCGTCGGCTGGCGACAGGGCCGCCGGCCGTATGAGGCGCGCGTCGGCATGGTCCGGCGCGTGCCGACGGAGAAAGAACAATCATGACCTGGTCCAACCGCTACGGCTTCACCCCCACACCAGGAAGCCACGGGTGTGAACCCGTGGAGGAATGGCGTGGGTTCCCGAAGGGTCTCCATGGATGCCACGGGTGTAAACCTGTGGTGTGGGGGTTCACACTCGTCGAGCTCCTCGTGACCACCTCGCTCATGGCGATCGTCGGGGGCACGATGGTCTCGGCGCTCGCGACCGGCGTTCGGGTGTGGGAGCGCGCACAGGCCCTCGGAACCACCCAGGAGGAGACCCTCGTCGCCGTCGAGCGGCTGCAGCGGGACCTTCGCAACCGGCGCCCATTCCGCCCCCTCCCGTTCGAGGGGCGCGCGCGCCAGCTCACGTTCGCCGGGGTGGGCCCGGCGAACGACGACCCGCACGCCGTGCCGGTGCTGGGGCGCATCGCGTACGCCCTCGACTCACGCGAGCGCCGGCTCTGCCGCTCCTTCGTGCCGTACCAAGACCTGGAGCTGCTAGGGAGAACCGCCCGGTGTCAGAGTGTGCTGGAGCGCGTCCGCGAGGTGCACTTCCGCTACTTCGGGAAGAACCCGGAGAGCCACACGATGGAGTGGCGCGACACGTGGGACGCAGTACAGCCACCGCTCGCGATGAAGGTTGATCTCTTCGTCAGCCATGGCGACGAGGAGCCATCGCGGCAGACCGCGCTGATCTACTTCGGTGACTTGCAGGCCGATGAGCCGGAGCCGCCTTCTTCAGATGAGCCAGCGAACCACACCCATGGAACGTGATCGTGGAGCCCCCCAGGCAAGCCCGGGGCACCGAGCTCCACCCCCCAAGGGGGGGCGACATCCCGCACCCCCGGACGAGTCCGGGGCCCGCTATGCGGGTCGTCGGTTGCAGGACGGTGATCCTTCGACTCCCCAGCACTCAGAACCTGAGTGCTGGGTCGCTCAGGATTCCGCCCCACGGGCGCACAAGGAGGTACCACGGGCTTCCCTCGACGAAGCTCGGGACACCTTCGACCATCGAGGGACCCTGAGCCATGTCGAAGGGCTGCCTGTGGGGCTCCATCCGGGCAGCCGTCGGCCGGACGCTGGGGCTGCCCAGACCGGCAGCGTTCTGCTCTACGTCGTCTGGCTGGTCGTCCTCCTGAGTCTCTTTGCCACGGGGATCGGCGCGCGCGCCCTGTTCTCGATCAACCTCGTTGACCGGCTCTTCGAGCAGCTCCGCGCCACCTATGCGCTCCGTGCAGCGGTCGTGTTGGCCGGGGGGGTCATCGCCCGGGATGCCACGCCGGGCGTCGATGGTTTCTCCGAGGAGTGGAGCGACAACCCCGCGGCGTTCAGCCATCGCTCCGTCGCCAGTGGAACGATCAGCCTCCTTGCCGGTCGGCGTGCGGACGGCGAGGAGCGCTTCGGACTGGAGGATGAAGATCGGCGCGTGAATCTCAACACGGCTCCGGAGGACGTCCTCCAACGGTTGATCGAGTCGGTGGGGGGGCTGACCCCTCGCGAGGCGGCTGAGCGTTCGCAAGCCATCGCGGATTGGCGCGATCCTGACGACCGGGAACATCCATGGGGGGCGGAGGGCTCCTATTACCGTTCGTTACGCCACCCATACGACTGCAAGAACGCCCCGTTCGAGAACGTGGAGGAGCTCCTGTTAGTGAAGGGCGTCTCCCCCACGCTGTACCGGGCCCTGGAGCCCTCCGTGACCGTCTACGGCTCGGGCCATGTGAATCTGAACACGGCGAGCGAACCCGTCCTCCGAGCGCTGGGCCTCAGTGAGGCGGGGGTCCAGGGCCTCGTCGCGTACCGGGCGGGGGAGGACGGCGTCGAGGGCACCTCGGACGACCATCAACTGCCGTCGCTGACGCAGCTGGACGCCGAGCTCGGGAAGCTCGTCCCGGCTGAGGATCTTGCCAGACTCAAGAAGCTCTCCGCCGCCGGGATCCTCTCTACCTTCTCGACCGCGTTCCGCACAGTGATCGAGGCCAGGGCGGATCACGAGTGGAGTCGGATGACGGCGCTGTGCGTCCTGGATCGCCGCGGGGGGATCCGGCTGTGGGCCGAGCGCTGATCCACAAGCCCGGCTGCCGCTGGTTGTGCTATGATACAGGCGAGGCAAAGTGGAGCCCCACGGGCAAGCCCTGCTGCGCCGAAGCGAAGCCGCTTCGGCTTCGCAGAGGCGAGCCCGTGGCACCTTCTTGGACGCCCGTGGGGCGGAACCGCTCCGAAGCCACCCTCGCTTCGCCTTCCTCCACGCCCAAGGGTGGGGCTTCCGGCGAAGGAGGGTGATGCGGCACACGCCGCGTGACGATGATGGGAACACACCGGTTTCGTGAAGCGCTGGTCAGGCTGGCCCAGCAGCCCAGGGAGCTCGCGAAGTCGCTCGGCCGCCTTATCCCCGGCGCGGCGGCGCAGGGTCTGACGCTGATCTCCCTGGACGGTCAGTGGCTCAAGCTCCTGCAGGTCGAAGGGCTCGGACCGGCCCGGCGGATCACCAAACTCTTCGCGTGCCCCGTCGAGGGGAAGACGGCCGAGGAGGTCACCACGGCGTTTCAAGCGATGTGCGCGACGGAGGGCGTCGCCCCCCGTGACGTGCTGGTCGCTAACCCGTCGCACTTGTCCACCGTGCGGCTCTTCGCCCTGCCATCCACCGATGTGCGGGAGATCCGGGATATCGTCGACCTGCAGGCCGAGAAGCACACCCCCTACGCGAAGGACGAAGTGCTGATCGACTTCTCGGTGCTGGAGCGGGATCGGTCCGGCTATTCCCGAGTCCTCTTGGTCATCGCCCATCAAGACGTCATCCACCGCCCGGTCCGCCTCATCGAGACCTCGGGGTGGACGCTGGATCACGTCGGCTGCGAGCTGGAGGGGCTGGTGGGCTGGTCTCGCCTGCTGAAGCGCCGCCCCAGCGCTTCCTCCGCTCCCGGTGCTTCGATGGTCCTCGATGTCGACAGCCGCACGACGACGATCCTCATCATGCATCAGGACCAGCCGCAGTTCTACCGCAACATCGCGATGGGGGCGGAGCAGCTCCAGGGCGACCTGGGGCAGTGGGGGGCGAAGCTGGTGGGCGAGATCCAACGGTCCGTTGAGTCGGACGAGAGCGAGGGCTGGGCGGGCAAGCTCCAGGAGGTATTCCTGACGGGGCGCTGCACCCGCCTGCCCGATCTCACGCCGCTGCTGGAGGACGCGCTGAAGGTGCCGGTGAGCCGCGTGGAGCCCTGGGGAGCGCAGGCGCTGCCGGAGCACCTCCGCTCAGCCGTCGAGCGGCTTCCGGAGGTGTCGTTCGCGGGCCTCGTCGGGCTCGCGCTGGCGACGAGCGACATCAATCTGACGCCGCAGGGGACGAAGCTCCGCCACGCGTTTGAGGCCCGCGCCAAGGCCCTCGTGGTCCTTGCCTGCCAGGGGATCGGCGCCCTGGTGCTGGCCTCGCTCCTGATCATCGGCCAGGCCCAGAAGAGCCAGCGGTACTACGCGATGCTCTCCCGCGTGTACCGCCAGAGCGAAGTGGAGGCCGTCAGCGTGCAGGAGGCGCTCCAGCAGCTCGAGTTCATTAAACGGCGGTTCCAGCGGCGCGGGGAGCTCCTGGGGGCGGTCGAGACGCTGGCGAGGCTCTCGCCTGAGGGGATTCGGTGGACCACTCTCACCTATCTCGCGGATCAAGGGCTGACCCTCAAGGGAACCTCGGAGGTGTTGCCGAAGGTCTATGAATTCGTCGCGAGCCTGGACGGAACCCATCTCTTGGGACGGGTTGAGCCGAAGCGGGTCGCGAAGCGGAAATCGGGCGATGCCGATGTCACGGACTTCGAAATCAACTGCCCGCTCGGCCATCCGGGCGCGGCCCCGTGAGGCGCGCTCCGCGGCGTGACGGGATGCCCCAGTTGCTGAAGATTCCAGAGCTGAAGCCTCGGGAGCGGCTCCTCGCCATCGGGGCCGGGCTGGTGGTCATGGTGGTGCTGATGGACCGCTTGGTCCTCGCACCCTGGGTGCGACATGTCCAGATCGTGCGGCGGGAGATTCGGACCATGGAAACCGCGCTCCGCAGTAATCAGCAGTTGCTCGCGCGGAAGGACCGCGTGACGTCGGACCTCGCCCGCTACCAGCGCTACCTGCATCCGCCGATCGCGGATGACCTCCAGACCGCCGCCCTACTCAAGGAGGTGGAGGCGACGGCCTCGGAGAGCCATGTGAGCGTCGGAGAGATCACGCCGCTGCCGGTCGAATCCGACGAGGCCGGGACGCGGTATGGTTTCGAGGTCAAATTCGAGTGCACCCCCGAAGCGTGGGTGGAGTTTCTCTACCGCATCGAAGCCTCACCATCGCTGTTCGAAGTGGCGCGAGGGGGCGTCTCGGTGAAGGAAGGCGCCGCCGCCCTCGAAGGAACCGTGCGCCTGGTGAGCGCTGCGATGAGTTCCGGCGTCGGCAGCACGGCCGGGGAGTCAGGAGGGAGCCATGCGGCTGCTGGACTGCCGTAGAACTGGCTTCATCAACCTCCGGCTGGCTGCGGTGCTGAGCCTTAGAGCACCTAACAGAATGAGCACGTGGCCGCGTTGCGAGCGCCAGGCGGTTGGATCCAAGGAGCGACGACGAAGGCGTACAAGCACCAGCGGTACGTCGAGGAGGAGCGACGCAGGAGACGGCCGCCTGCCGCCGCAACCCGACGGGCTGGGCCGATCCGCGTCGCCGCGCGGCGTTGCTCGTCGTCGCCATACCTCTTCCCATCAGTATGCCTTCCTCCTCGCGCCTAGCGCGGCTCGCGGCTGGGCCCAGCGCGACCGCGTGGTCATTCTGTTAGGTGCTCTTAGTATTGGCTTCCTGAGCGCGGGCACCGCCCCGATGGCGAGCGCGGCGGATGACGCCGGGACGAAAGAGCCTGCGACCATTCACAGGACCCAGGAGGGGCTGCACTTCAACCTGCCGGCGGACTGGCCGATCGAGCGGCGCAACGGGGTGGTTGGTCCCATCCCCGTCGAGGAGTACATCGCGCAGAAGTTCAAAGCACTCGAGGCACGGCTGCAGGCGATGGAGCAACGCTTCAACGGGTTTGACGTGCGGCTACGGGTTCTCGAAGAGGAGTCGAAGGCCCGCCAGAAGACCCTGCAGTCCTCGGGGGCGTCGGCACCCCGATGATTAGAGCGATGGAGGGACAGCGTCTTAGAATCCATCCCACGTGCTGCACGTGGCTGATCGCGCTGGGGCTCGGGGTGGCGACGCCCTGGACGGCCGCCGCCGAGACATCCTCGTCGACTGGCTCAACCAGCCGCTCGGACCTCTCACGCACCTCCCAGGACCACACGACTCCGTCGGCCACCCACCAAGAGAGCCCGCCAACCGCCCCACCGGAGAGCGCCGTTACGATCCATGATCTGCTCGGAATTGGGAAGAACCAGGCCGTCACGTCGTCCGCCAAGCCGTCCGGGGATGAACCGCTCGCCGGCTACATTTTCGGTGTGCCGGTTTCGGTCGGGAACTACTACTTCGCCAAACGCGTGTCCTATACGTTCCCACGGCCGTGGGAGGAGGGGCTCTCAGCCGCCGATCGGGAGCGGGCCATCTGGGAAGCCCTGATCCTCCACTACGAATCTTTTCGGAGAGACGTGACCGTGTCAGAGGAAGAGCTCACGAAACGCATTGACAGCGTCCTGAAGGACCAGCAGCAATCCTTCACGAAGGCCAAAGACCCCGCCGCCTACGCGACGTGGGTCAAGGAAAAAGTCGGTGAGGAGGTCGAGCTCTTCGAGAACCAGATGCGCTACCTCTTCCAGATCGACAAGCTGAAGGACCAGGTCCGCGCGGCGGCCGCCGTCACCGTCAGCGAGGAGGAGATGCAGCAGGAGTTCCTCAACGAGCAGCACCACGTCGGTGGGGAGATGGTGACGTACGAGACGCGGGAGCAGGCCCAGGCCTTCTACGAGCGGGTCAAGGGCCCTGCCGAGTGGGAGGCGATGAAGGCGAAGGGGGATCCGAAGGTGCGGCCGGTGAGCCTCATGACCTTAGAGGCCTACATGGATCTGTGGGGCATCCCCAAAGAACAGATCTACGCGTTCCACGCCCTCCCGTTGGGATCGGTCGGGCCACCCATGCCCTTCGGCAAGCAGTGGTGCGTGTATCGCTTGTTGGATAAGCGGATCGGGGATCTCGCAGATTTTCCCAAGCAACGCGATGCCTACCACCAGAAGATCAAGACGAAGAAGCAGTACGAGGCGCTCAAGCAGTGGATTGAAGACCTGAAAACCTCCGCCCAGTTGAAAGTACTTCCTCTCAAGCCGTAAGCCGTCACCAGGCGGCTCTGTCTCGAACTCATTTCAAAACCGCGGAGATTGCGAATTTCGGATTGTCAATTGCGGATTGCTCCGACGCCAATCCGAAATCCACAATCCGCAATGCGAAGGGTTTTGAAACAGCTTCTCGTTACCCAGCTCTCCCCTTCGTCTCCTCGGTCGTGTTCTCCCCCGCCTGGTGTTTGGGGAGGTGGATGGTCATCTCTGAACCGACCCCAACAGTGCTTTCAACCGTGATCGTGCCCCCATGCCCCTTGATGAGCTCGTTGGCGATAAAGAGCCCCAAGCCGAGCCCGCCCATCTTCCGTTCATGGATCGCTCCGATGGACTTGAACCGGTTAAAGAGCCGTGGAAGGGCGTCCTTCGCGATCCCGTCGCCCGTGTCCATGACCTGGATGATCCCTTCGGTCGTGGTCGCGGAGAGCTTGAGGACCACATGGCCTTCCGAGGCCGTGGCCTGGATGGCGTTCTCCACGAGCTGGCCCAGCGCCATCGCGGCGTGCGCGACATCGATCTGCCAGAAGAGCGGCTTGGGGTAGTCGATGACCTTGACGCGCACACCTTTGGTGTCCGCCATGGTCCGGTAGGCGGCGGCCACATTGGCCACGAGCGTGCGGAGGTCGAACGACTCAACGGTGAAACGCGTCTGCCCCACCAAGAGCTCGGTGGACGTCTTGATTTTTTGGATCAGCCGCTCCAGCCGTTCCGCGTTTTCGAGCACGGTCTTCAAGAAATCCAGCTGCTCCGCCGTCGTCGCCCCTAACGAGCCATCCAGGACCAAGTTGACCCCTTCCTTGATGGCGGTGAGCGGCGTGCTCAGCTCATGGGAGACGATGGAGAGGAGCTGGTTCTTGAGCTCGTCGGCCCGGCGGAGTTCGTCGACGAGAAACGCGTTGCGCAGCGCCGCGCCGAGCTGTTCGGCCACGATCCCGAGCGCATGCCGATCTTCCTTGGTGAATGCGTCGGCGTGCCCTCCGAACAGGCTGAGGACGCCCATCGGCTGTCCCTTCACCGTCAGCGACGCAAACACGGAAGACCGCAGCGACACCGACGGCTGCATCACGCTGCCCACCTGCGATTCTTCCATGGCGCACACGCTGTCCTCCTCCGTGATCGGTCGATTGAGCAGCGTGCTGGCGGTCTCGCGGATCTGCCGGACCGCGCTGGCAATGTCCATCTGGGCGACCGGCGCGAACGGGATGAGGTGGAGCGTTCGTTGAGGGAAGAAGAGGAAGCCGCACAGGGCGGTGGGGAAGGTGCGGTGGAGGTAGGAGGCGGTGAGCCGGATGATCTCCTGGGGGTCGGTGGCCGAGCTGAGGAGCCTGCCGACCTCATGGAGCGTTTTGATCTCTTCGCGCTGGCGCTCCACGAAGTATTTGAGTTCTGCGCGAGAAATCTCACCCATCTCCTTGACCTCCTCTCTCGCCACCCGCCTTCGCAGGGAGCCACGGCTGTGAAGCCGTGGAGGCATGCGAGGCGGG